>Ga0209064_1000042_pt1 | contig 271515 bp, 226 predicted proteins | sample Inofromicrocosms_FD_187498 | JGI IMG/M metagenome (GOLD analysis project Ga0209064, IMG submission 187498) | Mouse cecum microbial communities from Vienna, Austria - Inoculum for glucosamine and mucus D2O microcosms (SPAdes) (version 2) | ecosystem: Host-associated > Mammals > Digestive system... | reverse complement strand
TCTATTTCCGGCAGCAATCCTTGGACTTGCGTATATTCCTTCCTGGACATGATAATACCCCCTGTTGTAGTTATTATCCTACTTCAGGGGGCTTTTGTCTATTGTCCGTTTTTACTGGACCTGTTCAATGTTCCTTTCGCGGCAGTCTCTTTTTTAGATTCTGGATTCTAGACGCTAGACGGTGGTGGCGCTGCGCAGCAGCGCCTGAAAGAAGGGCGTATATAAAATGAGGAATGAGCAATGGAGGGTAGCTCCCCCTTTCTGTCATTCTGAGCCGCAGGCGAAGAATCTCGCCCTTGAATTTCCTAAAAAGGTCAAGGGACGAGATTCTTCACTTCGTTCAGAATGACAGGAGAAAGGCAGGCAGATAGCTGCTAAATTATAAGTTTAACGTCCTTAGGCTCCCCTTGCGCGAGCAAGGGTTGCTGTGCCCCGGTGGGGCACGTCCAGCATCGAACTCGCCTGTCGGCTCAGACATTGCTAGTCGTGCCCCACTGAGGCACAGCAACCGGAGCGAAGCGTAGAAAGCTGTCACGGCGAAGCCGTGACTGAGGGGATTAGAACTAGCGGTTTTATCCCACTTTCTGCGTGTGACTATCCCCTCCACCACCTTACGGTGGTCCCCGCAGACTGCGAAGCAGTCTGTTTCCCCTCTATAAATAAGGGGAGGCAAAGGGCAGCCAAACTCCAATTTATCGAACTCTGCCGCATTCTTAATTACTAATTGCCCTTGCGCTTAATCGATGTGGGGCATACCGTAGGTTCCCACGGAAAGCGAATCCTTTCCCTTTGCTACTACCTTGTCAAAGACATAGCGGTAAGGGGGCTGTTCTTCTTCTGGCAGCATATGGGTCTCATTGCCGAGAACGCAGGCGTCAAAATCATTCTCATACTTTTTCCATACGGGGCGGCCTTCGCTGTTGGGGTCTCCGTTTTTGGCGAAGTGATACCAGTAATCCTGGATCAGCTCCATAAAGTCATAGTCCGCGCCCACCCAGTGGTAGGGGAAGAAGGGATCCCGCTCGCCGGTATCCACTCTGCCGAACACATAGGGCATCTCCGCGCAGTGGGGGCAGCCCAGCTCATGGCCTCTCTTCGTCTCGTTCTCTTTATTCATCACCCAAAGGAACGCTCTTTTTCCATACTTGTGGCACATTTTCGCCACATAAAAACCATTGACTGCCATAATACGGGAGGCCAGAGTGGTACACGCCTTTTCCGCTTCCACCTCATTGGCGGCTGGATACCAGGCCTTCATCTGCTCATAATCCGCGGCAAATTCTTTTTTCAGGTGCTGGTCAAATTCTTCTACCGGCAGGCCCTTGCACGCCCGTACCGGAGATTCCTGAGCACAGCTGCCGATCATCACATCGAAATCATTGATCTTTCCGGCTGTGAGCAGCTCATAATAATTTCCTGGCAGGAACTCGCCGTCCACACAGAACCGAATGCCGCCGGAGAAGGGCTGTCCCCTGGTATATTCCTGGTAGGCGTCAAACAGCTCCCAGGCGTCCTTTTGGCGCAGCTCTTCTATGGTAGACACACCGATGGAATCCATAAACTCCTGAGAGGCCTTTTCCACCTCTTCCCGGGGGCAGGGACCGCCGGAGCCGAATACCATGAAGCCGCTTTCCACGGAGATATGCTGCACAAGCCCGTTCATCAGCGGAGAAACCAGCAGAGAGCAAGTGGCTCTTGCGCCGCCGGACTGACCGGCCACTGTGATGTTATTGGGGTCGCCGCCAAACACCGCAATGTTTTCCTTGACCCACTGGCAGGCCTTTCTCACGTCATACAGGCCATAGTTTCCGGAAGTACCGTTCCCTTCCTTCGTAAGCTCCGGGTGCGCAAAGAATCCAAACAGGCCCAGGCGGTAGTTGATGGTGACAACGATCATATCCTTCCGCCCTGCCAGACCTTCCCCGGCACAAACCACTTCCACACCGGACCCGGCCACCATGCCGCCGCCATGTACCCAAATAAATACCGGCAGCTTGTCCTCCTGAGTTTTCGCCGGCGTCCACACGTTCAGGTACAGGCAGTCTTCCTCATATTGAGAGGGAGCCAGCATCTGCGGGACGCCGTGAACATTGGCTTTCGCGTCTCCCAGCTCCTGCACCTGCTGTACGGCGGCGGCGCTGTACTGGGTCACCCGGCGAATGCCTCTCCAGCAGCCGGGATCCTGAGGGTGCCTGAACCGCAGGTCTCCCACCGGAGGCGCGGCGTAAGGGATCCCCTTGTAGATCTTCAGCGTACCGTTGGGCGCTTCCTCCGTATAGCCCTGGATCCAGCCCTGCTTCACCTTTACCTTTGCGTGCTCGAAATCGGTAACGGTAAAGTTGTTCGTTTTCATTTCGCTCATACAAAACCTCCTGTTTGCTGGGACGACTGCCGTCTGTCCGGCGATGCTATCCCGAATTTTTACAATGGCGTATTCCCGCAGGCAGGGAAATGCAGGCTCCCCGCAAGGCCTTGCCAAAAGCCGCATGCCGCTGTTTGCGGAAGTTACGCTCTGGTTTCAGTATAGCAGGAAAGGCGGAAGGCGGGATTCAGAAAACCTGACTTGTAATGACGCTTTTCTGAGGTGTTCCCTTCTCCCCATACCGAACGAAGCATTTCTGATCTATAATAAAAGCTGTACAAAGCAAAAATCGGAGATCCACGGTATTTCCGATTCCTGTTTTCCCTTCCAACCGGTGAAAAATGCAAAAATCAATAAAAATTAAGCAAAGGAGAAAAGAGGGTATGGAACAACAAAAGAAAGGGTGGCTCAGCAAATACATAGTGACGGACAAAAGCTTTTATAAGCAAATGCTGGTCCTTACACTTCCTGTAGTTTTGCAGAGCATCATAAACCAGGGCGTCAACATGATGGACACCATTATGGTGGGAAAGCTGGGAGAAGTTTCGATCTCCGCCTCATCGCTGGCCAACCAGTTTTATCAGATCTATTCGTTTCTCTGTATGGGATTCAGCGCGGCAGGTCTGGTGCTGGCCTCTCAGTACTGGGGCGCGGGAAAAAAGGACACGGTAAAGCGGGTATGCGACCTGGTGCTGCAGCTGGTTTTCGTGCTGGGCGCCGTATTTGCGGTAGTTTCTTTTCTCTTCCCCACGCAGATCATGTCCGTTTATACCAATGACGCGGACGTGATCCGGGAAGGCGCCGGATATCTCAGGGTGACCGCCTTTGTCTATCTGCCCCACGGATTGGGCCTGATCATCGCCAACTTAGTGCGATCTATCGGAAATACAAAGCTGGGGCTAATCGTTTCCAGCATCTCTTTCCTGGTCAATATCGGGTGCAACTACATTTTCATTTTTGGCAAGCTGGGAGCTCCCGCCATGGGTGTGACCGGCGCGGCTGTAGGGACCCTGTGCGCCCGTGTGGTGGAATTTGTGGTATGCGTCGTCTATATGCTGAAAATTGAGAAAGCTCTGAAATACCGTTTTGGAGGTCTCTTACGGCTTCCTCAGAAAAGTCTGATAAAAGAGTTCCAGCGGCTGGGCCTTCCGGCGGTGATCAGCGATACGCTGCTGGGCTTCTCCAGCAGTATTCTTTCCATTATTCTGGGCCATATGGGTAAGGAGATCGTAAGCTCTTACGCCATTGTCATGGTAGTGGACAGGACCTGCACCGTGGCCACCATGGGCGTTGCCAGCGCCGCGGGCGTTATGGTGGGCCAAACTGTGGGAAAAGGCGACTTCGAGCGAGCTCACAAGGAAGGGAAATCCTTCCTTGTTCTGAGCATTGTCATGGGTATGATCAGCGCGGCCCTTGTTCTGCTGATCGGCACCTGGTCCATCAGCCTGTATGAGATCACCGAATCGACCTACGCCATCACTGTTTCCATGATGCAGGCCAGCGCCTTGATCGTTCTGTTCCAGTCCACCGCCACCACCACCACAAAGGGCGTGCTGCGAGGCGGCGGGGATACAAAGTTCCTGATGTTTGCCGATGTGATCTTCCAGTGGTGCGCTTCCATTCCTCTGGGGTATCTGGCTGGCCTTGTGCTGCAGCTGCCCCCCTTCTGGGTCATGCTCGCCCTGCGGATCGACTATGTGATCAAGGCGGTTTGGATGTCTTTCCGTATGCAGGGAAACAAATGGATCCACAAGGTAAAAAATGTGTGATCGATACAACATCTGAAATTTATCCTGTAAGTTTTTTACCTGACTGACAAAAAACGGAACGCGAGCCCTTTCCTCGGTGCTCGTGTTCCGTTTTTTAAGTTTTCTGGAAAGTACAGTAAAGCTGACCGTCAGCAGGCAACACAGAAAATGGCGTCAGTACCGCACAGCTTTACCCATACCAAAAGCTTTTCTTCCAGCCTCCAAGCCTTTCCATTTTTCTCTTGCGCACGGGCCTTTCTTGGCAAGGCCCGTACTATTTTTCGGATACACCAGGGCAGAAAAACTTTTGCCTTTTCAAGCCGCGCTTTTGTCAAGTAACGCTAACCGTTTAGCAGCCTTGTCAAATTTTCCATGGAAACATCCATTCTCACGGACACTTCTTCCATTGTCATTCCGGAATGGAGAAAGCGATTTACCACCATTTTCATGTCTTCGCCCACTTCTATCAGGTGACCGTCCAAATCGTAAAATCGGACAACGCGCTGTCCCCAGCTGTGCTCGATTACGTCTCCCAAAAATTCGATATTGGGATATTTCTTCAATCTATCCAAAAAGCTGTCAAAGTCTTTTTCCTCAAAGCATATTTCCATATTACTGGATTTGTGCAGCACCATATCCTTTGGTACGCCAACAAGCCAATCAAAGTCTTGCTGCAATGCTAAGCCGCAAGTAAACCCCACATTTTTTCCATAATCCTGAAACACTTCCAAATGGAATAAGTCTTCATAGAACCTTTTTGCCGCACTGATATAACAGCACAAGAATATTTCACGCTACCGTTCTCCTTTTCTTTTGTTCAATTTCAGCTTGATGCCTTTCTCTGCCGCACACAATTCAAACAAGGACGCTATATAAGCAGCTTTTTCCTTGATCGGCATTCCCTGCGTTTTTGAATCCGCCTGTTCGATGATTGTATGTAATTCATCGAGCTCCAGAAGATTGACCGCTATACAAAACAAGGTCTTCCTTCGACCATCATTGTATTGATCCAGAAGACGATTCAAAATCTTGATCTTCTCTATTTGTTCGGCATTGTAATTCTCTATGCCGATCTGCTGCGCTTTTTGTAAATCAGAGCTTCGCCTTTGATGTGTGATAAAGGAATCATACGCGTCAATGCGGCCATACCTTTCACACGGATATTCACCACATTGAGAACAGTATTCTATGGCTCCATGCTGTATGGAACACTTTGCTAAAGAGCAGCTCTGATTTCCGAACCCACAGCCTCCGCAGTGCCCGCCAAGACGCATAGAACATAAACCGCAATTTAGACCACACAGTGAAAGCAAGGAATTGTCCCTGGTAAATTGTTTCATATCCGTGCACCTCACAATCCTCAATTTGCCGCTTTCCTTGGCCATTTTCCTCATTCCCGATTTGTCGAATAGAGTATATCACCAACGCTAACGACATTCAACCCTCGTTTAGCGGTGCTGATCGTAGTGGCAAGTACTGCTCCGGTATATACCCGGCGCTGCTTGTTGGCGGCCGGCGGTCCCCAAGCTCCAGTACATCGGCGCGGCTCTGTTCGATGCGTAAACCGACGGCGGCGTCTGCCGACCTTATTCATACTGGGCCGGGAAGAAGCGCATAGCTGTACTGCTTCTGCAAATAGGAAAGACAAGCAAACCGTCCTGCTGAACGACAAATTCAGCAGGACGGTTCCCGCCTTTGCAGTTATTCTCTTGTGTGGCCGGGTTGAAATAAATCATATCAAATCGGCATTACAAGAAAAGTGACAACTCAAAAAAACTGTGTTTATGCAGTTTTTGCACGCTCTTCGGCTTCATTCCCATTCGACAAATCCTATTATATGGGGCTGTATTTCCTATACTTTCACAGTCATAACATTCGCAAATTTGTTAATATTTTACCCGCTATTTTTGGCCGCTAATTTTTTTAGTATCAAAATAGTATCACAAAAAGCAGGAGAATACAACTACCTTTTACACCGTTTCCCAGGGTATTCAGCAATAGAAAACACCCTGATATAGCGTAAGTTCTCTTTTATTGCGCTCGACGCATTTCGTTCCGGTAGAAGCCGTTACCCTTGGACACTGTAATCAATTCCCCTTGGGTTTCCATAGCTTGAATACGCTTGGCAATCCACCAGTCGCCGATACCCAATTGATACCGCCCCAATACATCACCGATGAGATGAGCCACTCGGAAAATTCCATCAGGGATTTGGGCACGAATGAATGGATCGTAGAAATCCTCCCCTACACTGTGCAAACGGCCATTGACAACAGCACGCAAGGGTGAATTTTCCTCTCGAAGCTGTGACCACTCCATAGCGATGGCTCTGCGGACATTTTTAGGGATTTCCCGCTCCAGAGGCAGATACGCCGCCCAGTCCCCCGGAGACAGTTCCCCCCAGTTCAAACAGGACTGCACCGTATCATCTCCCAGTGGCATCCACCGGGGCATCTCTAAAGCAGTCACGGGACAGTCAAAGTCCCTCAGTTGCCAAAGCACATCATAAAACCCACACAGGGAGTAGGGCGCGCTGCTGTACCAAATTCGCACAGCCTCGCCGTGTTTTCCACCCTCTAAAAGCCGCTCCCTGTCTCGCTTGCGTTGTTCCCAGAGCATATCCCGCTGGGTATGGTCATCCGGGTCGCAGTCCGGGAGGGGAAAGTCGCCCCCCAGCCAAGCTGTGAGCAAATCAAACCGGGCCTTCTCCGCATCAGGGCCGCTGAGGGGGCCGATGTCCAATCCCACGCATGGGCATAGTACATCTCCAGGATTGCCGCCCACAGGCTGCGCCCGGCGGTTCTCCTTCTCCCGTTTGGCCTTGAACCGGGCCATAACTTGGTCTTTCTCTTCCTGAGTGGGTTCTTTCTCTCCGTCACCGAAAATAAATCCAATCACCCCATCATCCCAACTGGACGGCCTGCAATGCGTGGCCATCTTCAATGTTCCCCATTCACTTTCAGAAAAAACAACCTGTAGCATGATAAAAACTCCGTTTCAAATTCCTTTTTATCGCTCTCAATTATAGCAGTAAAATCACCCGCTGACAAGTATAAATCAGGAGGGCGCTCCTTGAAGTGCCCTCCTGTTATCCATTACCTTGCCCCTCGGCTGAACTTCCGCTTTGCTTTCTTCTGCTCCCGCTCCTGCGCCTCCCGGCGCTTTGCGTCCTCCACGGCCCCTTCTACTTTTTCTGGGTCAAAGAGCACCCCGTTGAACTTTTGTTCAACGGGGTGCTTTTGCATTATCGAAATCTTTATTCCCATTCAATCGTCGCCGGGGGCTTGCTGGTGATGTCGTAGACCACGCGGTTGACGCCTTTGACCTCGTTTACGAGGCGGGTGGAGATTTGATCCAGGGTTTCGTAAGGGATCCGGGCCCAGTCGGCTGTCATGAAATCGGTGGTAGTCACGGCGCGGAGGGCCAGGGTATAGTCGTAGGTTCTGCTGTCGCCCATGACGCCTACGGAGCGGGTATTGGTGAGCACGGCGAAATACTGGTTTATGGCTTTATCCAGCCCGGCGGCGGCGATCCCCTCCCGGAAGATGGCGTCGGCGTCCCGCAGGGTATCCGCTTTTTCCTTAGTGATCTCGCCGATGATGCGAATGGCGAGGCCTGGCCCGGGAAAGGGCTGACGCATCACGAGATATTCGGGGAGGCCCAGCTCCCGGCCCAGCTCACGCACCTCGTCCTTAAAGAGCAGGCGCAGGGGCTCTAAGATCTCCTTGAATTCCACATAGTCCGGCAAGCCGCCCACATTGTGGTGGCTTTTGATCACGGCGGCGTCTCCCAGGCCGGATTCAATCACGTCCGGATAAATGGTGCCCTGGGCAAAGTATTCCACCGCGCCGATTTTCCGGGATTCCTCCTCAAACACGCGGATAAATTCCTCGCCAATGATTTTCCGCTTATCCTCCGGCTCCACAACGCCGGCCAGCTTCTCTAAAAACCGCCGCTCCGCGTCTACCCGGACAAAATTCAGCTTCCATTTGGCAAAGGCGGCCTCCACCTCGTCGCCTTCGTTTTTCCGCATAAGGCCGTGATCCACAAATACACAGGTCAACTGGTCTCCCACCGCCTCCGCCAGCAGCGCCGCCGCCACAGAGGAATCCACACCGCCGGAAAGGGCCAGCAGCACTCTGCCGCCGCCGATCTTCTCTCTGAGCTCCCGAACGGCTGTTTTGCAGTAGTCCTCCATGGTCCAATCGCCTTTGGCGCCGCAGACCTGATACAGGAAATTGTGCAGCATTTTCGTGCCATTCTCCGTATGGTTGACCTCCGGGTGAAACTGCACTCCGTAAAAACCCCGGCCCTCATCGGCAATAGCCACATTGGGGCAGGCGGCGGAATGGGCCGTCAAGGAAAAGCCCTCCGGCACCTTTGCCATATAATCGCCATGGCTCATCCAGGAAACACCCTCCTCCGGCAAGCCGGAAAACAGCTTGCAGGAGGTATCGTAAAAGGTCTTTGTTTTTCCGTATTCCCTGGCGGACGCGCCTTCGGGGTCCTCCTGGGCGTCGGTGACCCTTCCGCCTAAATGATGGGCCAAAAGCTGACAGCCATAGCAAATTCCCAAAATGGGGATTCCCAGCTTAAAAAGCGCCGGATCCGCCTTGGGGGAATCCGGCAGGTAAACGGAATTGGGCCCGCCGGTAAAGATGATGCCGATGGGCTCCATGGCCTTGATCTCTTCCACAGAAGTGGTATAGGGCTTCACTTCGCAGTACACATGACATTCCCTGACCCGCCGGGCAATGAGCTGATTATACTGTCCGCCGAAATCCAAAACCAGCACAAGCTGGCGCCGGGCGTTTTCCATTGGGATCCCCATCCTTTTTCTTAGCTTGCCGGACAATGCGGCTCAAAGCGGCTGCCCGGTGCTTTTATTCTACCACATTCGAGTGGGTTTTTCAAGAAAATTGAAAAGGCGGTTCTGCAAAACAAAACCGCCTTTTTTCCGATTGAAAATTCCTTTTTACCGGGAGACGCCTCGAAGCCTCTCCAGAAAATCGACAGCCTCTTTTACTCCACCGTAACGGATTTTGCCAGGTTCCGGGGCTTATCGATATCGCAGCCCTTCATGGAGGCCACGTAATAGGCAAACAGCTGCAGGGGAATGATCGACAAAGAGGGCAGCATAAAATCGGTAATTTTCGGAATACAGAACTGGTAGTCCGTTTCCTGGCGCAAGGCCTTTTCCCTGTCCCGGGTGGTGATACCCAGCACCACCGCGCCTCTGGCCTTGACCTCCTTGACATTGCTCATCATTTTTTCAAACAGGCGGTCATAGGTGCAGATGGAGATCACCAGGGTGCCATCCTCGATGAGGGAAATGGGGCCATGCTTCAATTCACCGCCGGTGTAGGCCTCGGAATGGATATAGGAGATCTCCTTTAATTTCAGGGAAGCCTCCAGAGAGGCGGCATAGTCCACGTTTCTGCCAATAAAATACATATCCCGGGCATTGAAATACTGGGAGGCGAAATACTGGATCGTCTCTTTGTCCGCAAGGCAGGCCGCCGCCAGATCGGGCAGGCGCTGAAGATCCGCCAGATACTCCTTCCTCTCCTCCTCCGGCAAAACGCCCAACTCCTGGGCCAGATACAGCACAATGAGATAGATCACCGCCAGCTGGGTGCTGTAGGCCTTGGTGGACGCCACGGCGATTTCCGGCCCGGCCCAGGTATACAGCACATCGTCAGATTCATTGGCGATGGTGCTGCCTACCACGTTTACAATGGAAAGCACTCTGGCGCCGCTGCGTTTCGCCATGCGCAGCGCGGCCAGTGTATCTGCCGTTTCCCCGGACTGGCTGATAATGATGACCAGCGTTTTCTCGTCCAGAATGGGGTCACGATAACGAAATTCCGAGGCCACGTCCACCTCCATGGGAAGCTTCAGAAGCTTTTCAAAGGCATATTTTGCCACAACGCCCACATGGTAAGAGGTACCGCAGGCCACGATAAAAACCTTATTGATGTTTCGGATCTCCTCGGCGGTCAGCTTGATCTCGTCCAAAACCACCCTGCCGTCCCGCAGGCGGGGGAAAATGGTTTTGCGCAGGGCCTCGGGCTGCTCGCAGATCTCCTTCATCATGAAATGCTCATAGCCGCCCTTTTCCGCGGCGGCAACGTCCCATTCGATCCGCTCGATCTCCTTGGTGAGAGGCTCCTTCTCCGCGTTATAGAAGGAAATGCTTTCCCGCTCCAGCACGGCGATCTCTTTATCCTGCAGACGATAGATATCCCGGGTTTTGGAAAGAATGGCAGGAATATCGGAGGCAATGAAGTTTTCCCCCTGCCCCACGCCGATGATCAGCGGGCTGTCCTTGCGCACGGCAAAGATTTTTTCCGGGCAGTCGGCGCAGATGATGCCCAGGGCATAGCTGCCCTCTACCCGGCCGATCACCTTCTGCACAGCGTCCAGCACATCGCCCCGATAATAATACTCTAAAAGCTGGGCCACCACCTCGGTGTCCGTGTCGGAAACGAACTCCACACCCCGGCGGATCAGGTGGTTTTTCAGCTCCAGATAATTTTCAATGATCCCGTTGTGTACCACGGCGAATTTTCCGCCGGCGCTTTCCTGGGGATGGGAATTCACATCGGAGGGCGCGCCGTGGGTGGCCCACCTGGTATGGCCGATGCCCACCGTGCCGGGTAGATTTTTCCCGCCCTGCAAAATACCGTCCAGTACGCTTAAGCGCCCCTTGGATTTTACCACCCGCAGGCCGCCGTCGTGATAAACGGCCACGCCTGCCGAATCGTACCCCCGGTATTCCAGCTTTGTCAACCCGTTCAGCAGAAAGGGAGCGGCCTGCTCCCCGCCGATATAGCCTACGATCCCGCACATATCCATGCGCCTCCTTGATGCTTTTTATTTTTTACATTACGCTTTTCGAAAAGAAGAAAAAGGACGCTAAAATCAAGATTTTAACGTCCTGTAAAGCACTTGTACTTTCCAGTACCGCACTTCGCTTGACAAGGTCAAACGAAGCTATCGTCTCATAATATCTTCCCGGGCCGGGCCGTTGGAAACCATGGTGATCGGCACGCCGATGTGGCGCTCCGCAAATTCCACATAGCGCCTGGCGTTCTCCGGCAGCTCCTCATACCGCTTGATCCCGCTGATATCGCATTTCCAGCCGGGCAAAACCTCCAAAACAGGCTTGCAGCGCTTCAGCTGAGCGGTGGGCGGGAAATAGTCGATCCTTTTTCCGTCAAGCTCATAAGCCACACACACGGGGATCTCGTCCAGATAGCCCAAAGCGTCCAGCACGGTAAAGGCAATGTCTGTGGCCCCCTGCACCATGCAACCGTACCGGGCGGCCACCAGATCCAGCCAGCCCATTCTCCTGGGGCGCCCGGTAGTAGCGCCGTATTCGCCGCCGTCTCCGCCGCGCCTGCGCAGCTCCTCGGCCTCTTCCCCGAAGATCTCGGAAACAAATTCCCCCGCGCCTACCGCGCTGGAATAGGCTTTTACCACCGTGACGATCTGCTGAATGGCATAAGGCGGAATGCCGCCCGCGCCTACCGCGCCAAAGCCCGCCAACGGAGAAGAGGAGGTCACCATGGGGTAAATGCCCAGGTCCGGGTCCTTCAGAGAGCCCAGCTGGCCCTCCAACAGGATCGTCTTGCCTTCCTTTACCGCACGGTACAGCAGGGTAGTGGTATCCGCCACATAAGGGGCAAGGGCCTCTTTATACTCCATGAGCTTCGCGCAAACCTCGTCCCGGTTCAGCGGCTTCTGGTGATACAGCTCAGTATACAGCACATTTTTCAGGCCCAGCACATGGTCGATACGCTCATAAAGAGCGTCCCTTTCATCAAACAGATCGCTGATCTGGAAACCAATCTTCGCGTATTTGTCGGAATAGAAGGGCGCAATGCCGGATTTGGTAGAACCGAAGGATTTTGCCGCGAGCCTTGCCTCCTCCAGGCCGTCCAGCTCCTTGTGATAGGGCATTACCACCTGGCAGCGGTCGGAAACCAGCAGCTTGGGGGCGGGTACGCCCCGCTCCACCACGGACTGAAGCTCACTGAGGAAATTTTCCACCGAAAGCGCCACGCCGTTGCCGATAATATTCACAATATTCTGCCGGAACACACCGGAGGGAAGCTGGTGCAGGGCAAACTTTCCATAGTCGTTTATAATGGTGTGCCCCGCGTTGGAGCCGCCCTGAAAACGCACGACAATATCGGAATCCTCCGCCAGCACGTCCGTGATCTTCCCTTTGCCTTCATCGCCCCAACATGCGCCTACAATAGCCTTTACCATGATACTAATTCCTTTCTGTCATTTGGAATATTTATTTCCAAAGCTTCAAAGCCTTCTTCGGCTTTTATTTTTTAAACGCCTCGATCCCTATTTTGCTTAAAAATTCCTTGACCGTATTTCCGGTGACAAACTGGCCGCCCAGCTTTTCCTTCTGTCTGCTGAAAAAACGGCCGTGATAATCGCTTCCCCCGGTGATAAAAAGTCCCCTGGCTTTGCAAAGCGAGATCAGATCCTGCTCCAAATAAAAATCGTGAAGCGGGTGGATGCACTCGATGCCCTCTATTCCAGAAAGCAAAATATCCTCCAAAGTCTGATAAAAATCATCGTGCACTCGCTCATAGTGATAATAGGGGATATTTTCTCCCGGATGGGCCAGCACGGGGATCCCTCCGGCTTCTTTGATAACTTTTACCGCTTCCGCCATAGACACAAACGGAAGCTTACTGGAATCCACGTGATGCTGCCCGTAAAATTTCAATCCTTCGTGGAGCGAGCTTGTCACGCCCAAATCCAGAAGATAATTTAACAGCTTCCAGCCGCCGCGTCCTTTGGGAATATTGTATTCTTCATACGCTGCTTCCGATATTTCCGGGATCTCGTTTGCGATCTTTCGCAGCAGCATCAGATTGGATCTCTCCTGCACGGCAGCATTATACCCACAAATTTCTATGAGTTTCCGATTTTCCAGGTCTACCCCATATCCAAGCAAGTGGTATTGGCGGTTCTTGTAAATCACATCCAGCTCCACGCCGGGAATGATTTTGATTCCCATTCGTTCCGCTTCCGAAACCGCATTTTCCCGATGTGCCTGTATCGTATTATGATCGGTAATAGAAACCACAGAAACATTATTTTCAAGAGCTCGCTGCAGCACTTCTTGGACGGTGTCACTTCCATCGGAAGCAGACGTGTGGATATGCAGGTCTACAAACATAGAAATCGCCCCTTGAAGTTCATTGTGGTCGGCTCTTGAAATACCGCTCCCTTGTCACGACAAGCGTGACAAGGTCATCCGCTTTACAGACCGGCTGAAACCCCGCGGCCTCATGGATCTTCCAGGCAGCTTTCCGGCTGGTTTCAAATTCGTTGCTTACCGCAGCCGCCCCCATGCTTTCAAAGGCATGCTGAAGCAGCAGCTTGATCCCCTCTCTGGAATACCCCTGGCCCCGGTATCCGCTGTGAAGGACGATCCCCATTTCATACCAGCCCTCCGGGCCTTTCCGGTAGAGATTCACTTCCCCCAGAAAAGCGCCGTCCGATTTCCTGCGCAGATACGCGTAAAACCGCTCCGGCTGGGCATTGACCCATCTCCGGTACCAGCTGTCCCAATTCTCCTTCGGAAAATCAATGCAGCCGGTATCGTTGTGATATTCCGGGAATCCCAGATCATATCCCTTATTGTACGCCATGGTCACCGGGTCACTGAGCAGTTCCTCACGAAACCACAACTCCGTTTTCTCAGGAACATACAGTTCTATCATAAGAACAGCCCTTTCTAACTCAACTAACAACTATAGCTAACAACTTATTACACCTTGATCTCCGGTGTTTCTTCCTTCACAAAGCTGTATTTTTCCAGCACCGGCTTTATGACCTCCGCCAGAAATTCTTCCGTCTGCCGGGGGGCTCTTCCCACGTATTTTTCCGGCTTTACAAGCTCGGAAAGCTCGGAAAGGGTCACGCCGAAAATCGGATCATTGGCAATTCTCGCAAGCAGGTCGTTTTCTCCGCCCTCTTCCTTTACCACCCTGGCCGCCGCCATGGAATGGACCCGAATGCGCTCGTGCAGCTCCTGGCGGTCCGCGCCCCGCTTGGCCGCGTCCATCATAATGTTTTCCGTGGCCATAAAGGGCAGCTCTCTGAGCATGTGCTGCTCGATGACTTTAGGATACACCACCAGGCCGTCCGCCACGTTGGCATAGAGGTTCAAAATGCCGTCCACCGCCAAAAACGCCTCCGGCACGCTGATGCGCTTGTTGGCGGAATCGTCCAGGGTTCTTTCAAACCACTGGGCCGCCTCGGTCATGGCGGGATTCACCGCGTCGGCTATGACGTACCGGCTGAGGGAGGCGATGCGCTCGCTGCGCATGGGATTGCGCTTATAGGCCATGGCGCTGGAGCCGATCTGGTTTTTCTCGAAGGGCTCTTCTACCTCCTTCAGGTGCTGCAAAAGCCGAATATCATTGGAGAATTTCGCCGCGCTCTGGGCAATGCCGGAAAGCACGGAAAGCATTTGGCTGTCAAGCTTTCGCGAATAGGTTTGCCCGGACACGGGAAAACAGGCCTCATAACCCATTTTCTCCGCAATGCGCCGGTCCAGCTCCCGGCACTTTTCATGGTCGCCCTCAAACAGCTCCAAAAAGCTTGCCTGGGTGCCGGTAGTGCCTTTACAGCCCAAAAGCTTTGCCTTCGAAAGCTGATACTCCACGTCCTCCAGATCCATCAGCAAGTCCTGCATCCACAGGGTAGCCCGCTTTCCCACCGTGGTGGGCTGGGCCGGCTGGAAATGGGTAAAAGCCAGGGTGGGAAGGTTCTTATAGTCCTCCGCAAATTTCCGAAGGACCCGGAGCACGCCAATGAGCTTATCCCGAAGCAGCTTCATGGCCTCGGTCATCACGATCACATCGGTATTATCTCCCACATAGCAGGAGGTGGCCCCCAGGTGGATAATCCCTGCCGCCTTCGGGCATTGCTGCCCATAGGCGTACACATGGCTCATCACATCGTGGCGCACTACCTTTTCCCTTGCCTCTGCCACCTCGTAATTGATATCCTCCGCATGGGCCTTCAGCTCCTCTACCTGCTCTTTTGTCACGGGCAGGCCCAGCTCCAGCTCTGTCTCCGCCAGCGCGATCCAAAGCTTTCTCCAGGTGCGGAACTTCATATCGGGCGAAAAGAGATATTTCATTTCCCTGCTGGCGTACCGAGCGGACAAAGGGGATTCATAACTATTTCTTGCCACAGGATCAATCCTTCCGAATTCTCTGTAAAATTAACAAAAAGAACGCTTTACGCCCTTTCTAACAACGAATAGCTAACAACTATTCCCCCAGCCCAATACGCCGCATCATCTCGGCATAGGCATCTTCCACGCCGCCCATATCCCGGCGGAAGCGGTCCTTATCCAGCTTCTCATGGGTGTTCACGTCCCAGAAGCGGCAGGTATCGGGAGAGATCTCATCGGCAAGAAGGATCTTGCCGTCACCGGTTTTGCCGAACTCGATCTTGAAATCGATCAGATCCACGCCGACGCTCTTAAAAAACTCCACCATGATCTCATTGATCCGGAAGCTCATGGAAGCGATCTGCGCCAGTTCCTCCCTGGTCGCCAGCTCCATGGCAAAAATGTGATAATCGTTTACCATGGGGTCGCCCAGTTCATCGTTTTTATAGCTGTATTCCAGTACCGGGGTCTTCATGGGAGTACCCTCAGGCAGACCCAAACGCTTTGACAGGCTTCCGGCGGCGGTATTGCGCACAATGACTTCCAACGGCACGATAACTACCTTTTTCACCGCAGTTTCCCGGTCGCTGAGTTCCTCTACATAATGGGTGGGGATCCCCTGCTTTTCCAGCAAACGGAACATGAAATTAGACATGCGATTATTCACAACGCCCTTGCCGGTAATGGTACCTTTCTTCAGGCCGTTAAAGGCTGTGGCATCGTCCTTATAAGAAACGATGCAAATTTCCGGGTCGTCCGTTGCATATACCTTTTTTGCCTTTCCCTCATAGAGCATTTCCATTTTCTGCATTTGAGTAAACCTCCGTCCGCTAAACTTGCAGGCCTCTGCTTCTTTTCTTTCCCGGAAAAGCGGCGAAAAAGGAACGGTTCCCGCCACTTTCCACAGTGAATCATTGTACCTGAACCGCCGCTTTCTGTCAAGTTTTCCCGGGAAAAAGATTCCCGTTTCCGCCAGATTTTCCGCAGTTTTCATAGAACTGAGGCTTTTGAAAGCAATTTTTTCAGCAGATGGGAAGTTTTTTATTTTTTTCTTGTCAAACAGCCGTCTCTGTGATAAGATAAGGGGGTGATTTTGCAGGATTCAAGTTTCAAACTTGCATTTGGAGGGAAAATTTATGTCTTATGTTGCCAATCAGCTGGAACTTTTGAAACAGAAGAACCAAAATGAACCAGAATTCATTCAGGCTGCCACCGAGGTGCTCACCTCTCTGGAGCCCGTCATTCAGGCAAATCCTAAATATGAGGAAAACGGCATTCTGGAGCGCATCACCGAGCCGGAGCGCCAGCTCATGTTCCGGGTGCCCTGGGTGGACGATAAGGGAAAGGTTCAGGTAAACCGGGGCTTCCGGGTACAGTTCAATTCCGCTATCGGCCCCTATAAGGGCGGCCTGCGGCTCCACCCTTCCGTAAACCTGGGCATTATCAAATTCCTTGGCTTCGAGCAGATCTTTAAGAACTCCCTGACCGGCCTGCCCATCGGCGGCGGCAAGGGGGGCTCCGATTTTGACCCCAAGGGAAAATCCGACCGGGAGATCATGGCCTTCTGCCAGAGCTTCATGACCGAGCTGTTCCGCCATATCGGCGCGGACACCGACGTACCCGCCGGGGATATCGGCACCGGCGCTAGGGAGATCGGCTACATGTTCGGCCAGTACAAGCGCCTGAAAAACGCCTTCGAGGGCGTGCTCACCGGAAAGGGGCTGACCTACGGCGGCTCTCTGGCCCGTACCGAGGCCACCGGCTACGGACTGCTTTACTTCACAAACGCCATGCTGAAGAAAAACGGCATTGAGATCAGCGGCAAGACCATCGCCATTTCCGGCGCTGGCAATGTGGCGATCTATGCCGCCCAAAAGGCCGCGGAGCTGGGCGCGAAGGTCGTTACGCTTTCCGATTCCACCGGCTGGATCTACGACGCCCAGGGGATCGACCTTGCGGCCATCAAGGAGATCAAGGAGGTAAAGCGGGAGCGCCTGACCGCCTACAAAGCCTACCGCCCCGATTCCGAATATCACGAGGGCAAGGGCGTGTGGAGCGTAAAGTGCGATATCGCTCTTCCCTGCGCCACACAGAACGAGCTTACCGCCGAGGACGCTAAAATGCTGATCGCCAACGGTGTGCTGGCCGTGGCGGAGGGCGCCAATATGCCCACCACCCTGGAGGCCACCGAGCTGCTGCAAAAGGCAAATGTGCTCTTTGCCCCCGGCAAGGCCGCCAACGCCGGCGGCGTTGCCACCTCCGCCCTGGAAATGAGCCAAAACAGCCAGCGCCTTTCCTGGACCTTCGAGGAGGTAGACGCGAAGCTCAAGAACATTATGGAAAACATTTTCAAGAGCGCTGACGAGGCTGCGGAGAAATACGGCATGCCGAAAAACTATGTGGCCGGCGCCAACATCGCCGGATTCATCAAGGTAGCCGACGCCATGCTGGCTCAGGGAGTTTGCTGAGGCAGTTGTTAGTGCTTAGTTGTTAGTCGTTAGAAAAGAGCTCGCTTTCCCAAACGGGAAGCGAGCTCTTTTGCGCAGTGAAACACTTTACGCTATTAAGTGCCTGCTTTCAAGCTTTTATTTGTGGCATAAAAATTTTTTCTTAAGCAAAATCGTAAAATTGCAAAAAAATATTTTATGCCTTGTGTATTGACATCACTGATTTTTTAGATTATAATTTAATCAAGGAAAGAGTCAGAAAACAAAGGACTCATAAACATTTTATTAAGTGTGAATGTTCTGATGTTAGCTTTTCTCTTTTCTCCATTGCAATGGCAAAGTCAATTACCTAAACTTGAAAACGATTTTATCAAGGAGGCATTACAGAATGAAAATTAAAAAACCATACTCTATCCTGCTTGCGTTTTTTCTTCTGGTCACATTTTCCATGAACTCCTTCGCTGAGGATATTGACTCTGCCGAATTTTCTGTGAAGGCTTCAGAAGCCCCCAGTGCCGTTCTTGAATTTCTAAGGCATAATGGATATCCCTGTGCAGAAAGATTCCCTGATCTATGTTTCTTCTGAACCAGACCATAACATTTCCCGAACAGGAGATACTCCTCTCTCTTCCTTGTGCGTAGTTACAAAAACAGGGAACTAGGTTCAGCAGGATATTTTGGCAGCGTTTTCCGATAATACGGAAGATGCTCCTGTAAATTTGGATTTTCACGAGTTATTCAGAGAAAGCCGGGCCGGTTCCGTGCATGAATTCATCAATGCAAGTATCACAACCAGAATGACTACTTCCTATGAATCTTATACCTCGGGAAACAAAACCTATGTCCGCCCCCTTGGTGAGTATTTCGTAAACAAAAATAACGGCGGTGCGGCAAACCCGTCAAAAACGATGATCCAGACCAATATAGTAGGAACGCTGTATTCTAAATCCGGCTCCACCTATACCTTTTTACAGAACGACTATGTTTACAGCAATACTTATACGGTGAATTCTCCAGCTTTTAATACCATCTACAGCAAAGATAACGCTCTGGCTTCCCACCGTGTAATCGTACCGGACCCTTATGGCAATGTAGGATTTGAGGTTTATATGGAGATCACTGTGGGTGGAAGATTATATTATGGCACCGAAAAAGTTTATTATTGATCTTAAAGAGTCGTGCGTGCAGTGAAAAAATCGCTTCCTACAGGAGGGAAAACGAATGAAACAATCTGTGCTTTGCTGTGCTCTGTCTATCCTTCTGCTTTTGCCTTTTTCCGGGTGTACCCAGGAAAAAGGGCCGGCTGTCAGCGATAAGGTGTTGCAGGCGTTCCTGCTGCGGGAGGAAGAGGCTGTAGATCTGTTGGAAATTAGCGACGCCGCGAAAGAGGAAGGGAGCAACCATTTCTACCACAAAACCCTTTCCTGGTGCGGGATCAAAATGGATACGGAATTCATCTTTAAGAAGGAAAAAGCCTACTGCGTGACCGCCGAGAAGGTATATGACGATACTGAGAAAACCAGAGCTTTAGCGGAAGAATGTCTGAAACTGTTTAAGGAGCAGCTGGGTTCCCCTCATTCCTGTGCTTTCCTCCGGAACAATGTGGATACCGTCTTTGGGGAGACCTATACGGAAGACGAAAATGGAGCGGCAATCGAGCAGGAGGGCTTCGATACCATTTTTTCCGAAGAGCCCGTAATTGGCCGCCCATTGGAGTTCAAATTTGTCTTTCCCGGCACGGACGGAGCGGAGGACAGAATCTATCTCGTATGCTCCTATTACCGCGCAAAGGAAACGCCGGAACAGGTCACCTTCTCCTTTCAGATCTTAGCCAATATTATGGATCCCGAATTTTCAAAATGAAACACGGAAAAGCCCGGCTGTCAAAAAAATGACAGCCGGGCTTTTTGAAGAACGCTCTACTATTGCAGCAGCCGATACAGGAAGGCCGCCATTTGTCCTCTGGTACAGGGCGCATCCGGGCTGAAGGTGGTTTTGGAGGTTCCGCTGGTAATTCCATTTTGCACCGCCCACTTCACGGCTTCGCAGTAATAAGCGCCGCTGGGAACATCGGAAAACGGCAGGGAGCCTGACGGCTTCGGCGAGCCGGAGCACCGGTGCAGGAACGCGGCCATCTGGCCTCTGGTACAGGGGGCCTCCGGGGAAAAGCTGCTTTGGCTCGTTCCGGCTGTAATCCCCTGCTCTACCGCCCACAGAACCGCCTTGTAATAATAGTCTTCTTCCCGCAGGTCGGAAAATTTACAGCCGGTAAGCTTTGGCTCCGGGCTGCCTGCTGCCCGCCACAGAAACGCCGCCATTTGTCCACGGGTGCAGGGTGCATTGGGACTGAAGGTATTTTTTCCCGTGCCTGCCGCGATTCCCTGTTCCGCCGCCCAGGAAACGGCTTCGCAGTAATAATCGCTCTCCTTCACGTCCTGAAACCGTGGAGAGGGAACAGGCGTGGGATCTGGAACCGGCAAGGGGGACGGCTCCTGCGGTGGGGTAGGCCCGGACGTTGGCTCCGGTGTGGGGACAGGCGTGGGTGTAGGTGTAGGTGTAGGTGTAGGTGTAGGAGTCGGTACGGGAGATGGCGTTGGCGTAAGTGTGGGTGTGGGCATAGGTGTGGGAGCTGGTGTAAGGGTTGGTGTTGGCGTGGGTGACTGCTCTTCTTTTTCTCCCACTGCTGTAAAAGCCTTCACACGGATCGCCTGCAAGAGCTTACTGTAGGCGCCGTCCCGATAACGATAGCTTCCCGCCGAGCTGTTCTGCGCGAGACGTAGCACGGGAGAGCCCTTGCCCTGTACCGTAACCACCACGCCGAAATAGCTGCCGCTTTTCAGCTCTACCTTCTGAGGAAGCTCTACGGTATAGTAGCCTGGGCGCTCCAAAACCTCGGAGATCACCGCTTTTCCACCGGCCAATGTACCGCTTTCCGGGTCTGCTGGGTCTGTAAGCTCCGTGTAGACCTTTACTTCAAAAACCGCCTGAGTCCCGTTTTGAAAAGCCGCCTGCACGGCCTTCAGGTATTCCGGCCGTTCCTCTGTTCCCTTTTTGGCCTGAAATACATTGGCCCCGGTGACGACGTTCATGGAAGCTGCTAAGCCAAAGTCCTCCGCCGAGGAATCATAGAAATAATTGTATCCATATTTTTCCTTTGGTTCATAGGAAAAAGCCCAGGTGCTGGAATCGATGGCATTATCATAGGAAAGCCAGAAATATGGCAGAGAGCTGTAGCTGTTTTTGACAAGCCACCCGCCATTTTGCGAGGCGCCCCCAGGGCTGAACAGCTCCGCCGGAATAGTATCGTCCCAGCCGATGATGGTACAGGCGTGGGGGCTGGAGCCGCTGCCGGATTCTTTGCGGGGGTTATAATATTTCGTTTCCCGCAGATTATTGTAAGAGGCTGTTACCGCTCCATATTTTGCAATGGCCCGCTTCGTTTCCAGAATAGCGGCCGAGGGCTCCATGCCATAGGTATAGATCTGCTCGGCGGTGGAAAGCCGATAGGCGGAAGCCTCATAAGCATTCACAGAGCTTCCCGCTGCCACCTTGATGGGAGCGCACCATTGGGAGAACAGCGAAGGTGTCAAACTGGTATTGCCAGGGGCGTGAAGGTAATCGCCTACCCCGGTGTCCTCTCCCGCAGTATTCCCCAGCGGATCCGGCCCCCGGCTGTGACGGGCCCGTCCCAAAAGCTCCGGAGAAAGGCGAAGGGTATCGCTGTTCACCGTGGGATCGATCCCGCTGCGGTGAATGGAGATCTCCGATGCGGTAATGGGCGCATAGCACCAGCAAAGATTGGTATTACCCTGATCCTTGACCGGAGGAACGATACCGTAATTCCGGCTGTCAAACCTGGTCAGTCCCGCCACTTGTTCCGGATCCGCCGCCCGAAGCGCCGAAAGGGTTTGTGGCGCGTCCGGGGACGGAACACCCACCTCCGGCTCCCTATATTCGCCTCCGGGCTGTTCGGGAACAGAACCGGCAGGCCCTACCTCAAAAACCACCTCCGCCGTTTCCTGCTCCCCCTGGCCGCAGGTGACAGTGATCTCCGCGGAATAGCGGCCCTCCGGCAAATCGGCCTTCGGCTGAAGCAGATAATCCTTACTGACCGCCCCGCCAAACAGCCAAATCGCTCCCTCCGGCTTTTTGAGAAGAAAGCTGTCTCCGCTTACGGAAACATCGATATTGTTCAGTACAGCCTGCCCCACGTTTTGCAGGGTGACCGGCTGGGCCTCCGGTTGACTGTAGCCCTCAGCCACAGAAGCAAAGACCGGCGGCGTTATCACAAGGATAGAGCTGGCGGCGTTTGCCGGAGAAAGAGGCATCGAAACTAAAAGCATCGCCACGCACAGCAGACTGACGCCTATTCCCTTGCCAAATTTTCCAAACCCCATTTTCAAGACTCCCCACTCCCTTCCTCCCAGATCTTTTTCTGAACCACAGTATACACACTTGTTTCCGGAAAAGCAAGTTTATACTTTCAGGCCGTTAGCACAGAAAGAGCACCGCCAAACGGGCAAGCCCCCTTAAAAACAAGCAAGGATCGCCTTACTTACTGGCCGTGCTCTATCATTTTGTTGCATCAGGCAAATTGTGATCTCCCCAGCGCTTCATGTAGTCAAGCACATCAACGAAGCTTTTCCCTAAACCGGATAGAGTGTACTCCACTCGCGGCGGGATCTCCTTAAAGTCCTGCCGGATTAAAAATTCATCGGCTTCTAATTCCCGAAGCTGCTTTGTCAGGGACGATTCTGTAATTTCACCAAGCTGACGGCGCAACTCTCCGAATCTATGAATATCATAAAAGGCGATATAGTAAAGTATTTCAAGTTTCCACTTTCCGCCTAAGATTTTCTGGAGCGTTGACATCGTTTTACAGCGTTGGATTGCCATTTCTGTTTTTCTCATTTTTCATAACCTCCTGATGGCATCATATCGTCTTTACGGTTAAAAATCAAGGTACTACAAAAAAGTACCGTACTTTTATTTTCTATATACCATGATATAATGGCGAAAAAAGATATGGAGGTCCTGCTATGCACTACACTGGAACAATATGGAGGCCACCTTATGAGGCGTCCTCTCTGCTGCTTGAAGTAACAGCAGGCTGTACCCATCACAAATGCAAATTCTGTACGCTCTATAACGATTTGCCATTCAAATTCAGAATGTCCCCCCTTGAAGATGTGGAAAGTGACTTGCGGGAGGCACAGCTTTGGGGTACAGACCCCATTGCTATGCTGACTGCCCGATTGCAGGGGCTGCCCAAGCCAGAGCGTATTCAAAGGGCTTTTTTGACCGGGGCGAATCCTTTTGTATTGAAACAGGAACGGCTTATGGCAATCTCTGACCTGATCCGGCAATACATTCCATCCGTCAAAACGATTGGCTGCTTTGCAAGGATCACAGATGTTACGTTGAAATCGGACGAGGAATTAGCTTCCCTCCATCAGGCCGGATATGACGGACTGACCATCGGAATGGAAACCGGCGATGAGGAAGCCCTGCAATTTATGAACAAGGGCTATACCGCCGCCGATATTGTGAAACAATGCCAGCGGTTAGACCAAGCCGGTATTCATTATAGTTTCTTTTACTTAGTAGGTATTTCCGGCGCTGGCCGTGGCGAGATCGGAGCAAAGGCAACTGCCAACGTTTGCAATCAGCTTCACCCAACGCTCATTGGCGTCAATATGTTGACCATTTACCCGGAATCGGAGCTTTATCAGGAAATTCTGGGCGGCAGCTGGCAAGAGGAAAGCGAGATTGAAAAATATAAGGAAATCCGAACCCTGCTTGAAAACTTGGAAATACCCACTCAATTTGCCGCACTGGGCGCGTCAAACGCATTTCAGTTTCAGGGAACCTTGCCGGAGGACAAGGGCGCTCTTGCCGCAGCACTTGACAAAATCATCGAAACCGTAGGAGAAGATGATTTGCGAGAGTACCGCATCAATCTGAGGCACTTGTAACTGCGTCTGGGTAAATAGAACAATGAAATGGACACATTGCAGCAAGCGCAATGCGTCCATTTCATTTGCAGGTGAGACAGGTTTACTACACCCTGTTTCTGTTTGTAACACTGTTTGATAGGCAGCTGCCAAAAGGCAGCGCCCTTTTCAAACTGACAACAAACAGCTCACCATTAAACTTCCAGCTTCATATCGCCGTCCTTGACCCACCCTAGCTTTCGCAGGCCCAGGTTTATGACCCAGGAAAGCACGGCGGGCAGAACAAAGGAAATCAAAATCAGGCCGATCCAATCCATGGCGGTCATGGCGGCCTTCGTTCCGGCGGCGATATCGGTAAGCCAGCCGGAATACACGCCGATCTGGCCCACCAGGCCGCAGGTGCCCATACCGCTGGAAATAGGTGCGCCGTTCATTTCCAGCCGGAACACACAGGTGGCCAAGGGCCCGGTAATGGCAGAGGCCAGCGTGGGGGCGATCCAGATCCGGGGGTTTTTGATGATATTGGGGACCTGAAGCATGGAGGTGCCGATCCCCTGAGCGGCCAGGCCGCCCCACCTGTTCTCCCGGAAGCTGATGACCGCGAAGCCCACCATCTGCGCACAGCACCCGGCCACGGCGGCGCCGCCTGCCAGGCCCGTAAGCCCCAGCGCCGCGCAAATGGCCGCGCTGCTGATGGGCAGGGTCAGGGCAACGCCTACGAGCACGGAGACAAAGATCCCCATGAAAAAGGGCTGCAGCTCTGTGGCCCACATAATCAGGCTTCCCACACTGGCGGCAGCCGCGCCGATGGCGGGGGCGCAGAGATAGGAAAGGGCCGCGCCGGAAAGAATGCTCACCGAAGGCGTTACCAAAATATCCACCTTGGTTTTTTTACTGACCAGCTTTCCCAATTCCGCCGCCGCAATGGCAATGAGCAGCACTGCCAGAGGGCCGCCCTCGCCTCCCAGAGTATTGGCGGCGCTTCCCACCGCCGCCAGAGAAAACAGCACCAGCGGCGGCGCCTTCAGCGCATAGCCGATGGCGACAGCCATTGCGGGGCCCGCCATGGCCTTGGCAAAATTCCCGATCTCCGTTAAAACCGGCACATTGCACTGGGTTCCAATGGTGGAAATGATGGTGCCGATCAGAAGGGACGCGAACAGCCCCTGGGCCATGGCGCTCATGGCGTCTACAAAGTACAGTCTGCAATAGGCCTTCACCGTTTCCCAAAGGCCCTTTTTCTCAGCTTCTTTCTTTTCTGTTTCCAAAAATAATCTTCCTTCCTTACCTGAATACCGGTCTATGAATGGGAAGGACAGAACACACGCCTTGGGGCGTTTTCCGTCCCTCCGGCTTTTCCTGCTTTTAGTGCATCTATTTTGACTATGTTCCCCGTGAGTTCCATCCGCTTTCTCCGGCAGGCTCGCCGCCGGAGATTTTCCGGCTTTCCGGTCGGCCCGCCGCTTTACTGACGGTATGCTGTCACAGGACGTGTTGAGGTCTATCAACAATAAGCAATGTGAAGTGAGTAATTTTAGGGAAAAGGATAGAGTTCTATAAATTGAAATTTGGCGGTGATCCGCTCACTTTCTCCTGTCATCCTGAGCGAAGCGAAGGATCTCGTCCTTCGTCCCTTTCCCGGAATCAAGGGCGAGATTCTTCGTCACTTCGTTCCTCAGAATGACAAGAGCGGAGGTTTGCTCTTCTCTAACAACTAACAGCTAACGACTAGTCCGCCAAACTGCAATTTGCCGCTCAGTTTGCGGTCTAGTCAGAGATTATCCTCCCGTGCCGAGCAGGGGCATGAGTGGCCGCGGCGCCTCGCCGCAAACTACAATTTATCGTTTTTCCTCTGCCCTTTCTTTCAATGCGGCGCTACCGCCGTCCAGCATCTAGGAACCAGCATCCAGCATCTACTTATGGTATTTCGTTCCGTTCAAAATTTGAAACGCCCGGTAGAGCTGTTCGCAGAGCATGACGCGGGCCAACTGGTGGGGGAAGGTCATGGGGGACATGGAAAGCCTTTCTCCCGCCTCTTTTACCTGTTCCGCCAGGCCGTGGGAGCTGCCGATCACGAAGGTGACCGCGCCGGGAAACTGCATGGCCTGCTCCAACCTTTTCGCAAGGCCGGGGGAATCTGTTTCCTTCCCTTCAATGCAGAGGGGAAATACCGTTCCCGCCGCTTTTTCTAAAATGCTCTTCCCCTCTTCCGCAAGCGCGGCGGAAATTTGGGCGGGGGAAGGGGCGTTGGGCAGGCGGGCCTCCGGCAGCTCGATCAGCTGAAATTTACACAGGGGCTTCAGCCGCTTTTCGTATTCCGCCACGGCGTCTCGCCAGTAGGATTCCTTCAGCTTTCCGATACAGAGCAGGCGAACCTCCAGCATCTTCGTTTTCTCCCTTGTCAGAAAATGATCGAGCGCCCTTGGGAATTTTCCGGCTTGGCCGTTTCCAGCAGAAAATCTACCTCACGCACCAGCCCTGCACGGGTCAGTGCGGAAAGGGAAGCCGTTTCGGCCAGCGAAGGGGAATTGTTTTCCCGGCTCAAATGGGCCAGCAAAAACCGTTTTGTTCCGCTTTTGGCCAGTTCCGGCAAAAAGCCCGCGCAGGCTTCGTTGGAAAGATGGCCCCGGTCAGATAAGATTCGCTGCTTTAAGGGATAGGGATAGGGGCCGGTACGCAGCATTTCCGGATCATGATTGGATTCTATCACCACGAAATCCACCCCCAGCAGGCTCTCCCTCACCGTATCGGAAAGATAGCCCAGGTCGGTGGCAAAACCCAGCGTTCTTCTATCCTCTGTTCGAATACGGTAGCCCAGAGGCTGGGCGCAGTCGTGGGAGGTGGAAAAGGGCGTGACAGTCATTCCCGCAAGCTGCAAAGCCTCCTGTACAGGGTGCGTTTCCACCTCGCAAAGGGAATCGCCCAGCGCGGCCAGGGTCCCTGCGGAAGCAAATACCGGCAGCCGGTATTTCTTCGCGAATACCCGCAGGCCGGAAATGTGGTCGGTGTGCTCGTGGGTCACCAAAATCCCCTGAAGAGCCAGCGGGTCGATCCCGCAGAGCTTCAGCATCGTATCCAGCTGCCGGGCGCTCCGCCCGGCGTCGATCAACAGCCCCGCGCTGCGGGAGCCTATGTAATAGCTGTTTCCCGTACTGCCGCTGAAAAGCGGACATAACCGCGCCATAGGCGCCTCCCCCTTCCCCTATAAGATAAGGGAAACCTCACAGCGGCTTTTGACCGTACCGCCGGGGAGTTTCCCATTTTAGTTGTTAGTGATTAGATCCTGATTTTCAGCCGATCTTGTCCATTGCCTCTTCCGGCTTCTGGCTGCGGTAGATATCCGCTCCAAGGCCTACCAGCTTTTCCACGATATTTTCATAGCCCCGCTCAATATACTGAATATCCTCGATCTGGGTAACCCCTTCGGCGGCCAAGCCGGCAATGACCATCGCCGCACCGGCCCGAAGATCCAGGGCCCTGATGGGCGCGCCCTTCAAATGGCTTACGCCTTCTACAATGGCAACCTTGCCGTCTACCGTGATCTGGGCTCCCATGCGGAGCAGCTCGTCCACATACTTAAAGCGGTTGCTGTCAAAAATTCCTTCACTTACCATGCTTGTCCCGTGGGCAATGGAAAGCAGCGTTGTGATCTGAGGCTGCATATCCGTAGGAAAGCCCGGGTGAGGCATGGTTTTGATATTACATTTTTTCAGGGGGCGGTCGCAGACCACCCGCACGGAATCGTCGCCCTCTTCCACTGTGACGCCCATCTCCACCAGCTTCGCGGAAATAGATTCCAAGTGCTTCGGCGTTACATTTTTTACCGTAACGTCCCCGCCGGTAGCGGCGGCGGCCACCATGTAGGTTCCCGCCTCGATCTGGTCGGGAATAATGGAATAGGTAGCGCCCCGAAGCTTCTGCACGCCGTGGATCTTAATGGTATCGGTACCGGCGCCCCGGATATCGGCACCTAACGTGTTCAAAAAGTTTGCCAGATCCACAATGTGCGGCTCTCTGGCGGCATTCTCAATGACCGTAAGCCCTCTGGCCTTGACAGAGGCCAGAATAATGTTCATGGTAGCGCCTACCGTTACCACGTCCATATAAATATTGGCCCCATGCAGGTCGTTTTCCGCTTTTACGGTGATCATGCCGTTATCCAGGCTGTATTCACAGCCCAGCGCGGCAAAGCCCTTCAGGTGCTGGTCGATGGGCCGAACGCCCAAATTGCAGCCGCCCGGCATAGGCACCACAGCGCTTCTGCACCGGCCCAGCAAAGCGCCGATAAAATAGTAGGAGCCCCGAATGCGGCGGGCACATTCCGCCGAGACCGTATCGGTATCGATAGGCCGGGGATCCACCTCTAAGGTATGGCGATCCAGATACCGCACCTGGGCGCCCATTTCCACCAAAATGCGGGTCACGGCCTTTACATCAGAAATATCGGGAATATTTTCGATCAGGCAGGGAGAATCTGCCAGGATCGTGGCGGGCACAATGGCCACCGCCGCATTTTTCGCGCCGCTGATATTCACTTCACCGGTCAGGCGGCAGCCGCCGTTTATCACATATTTATCCAAAGCTTCACTTCCTAACGACTCATCACAGGAGTCAGTTTGAAGATCTTAATTTTTTCTTCTATGCTAGTATGAGACTGTTGTCTATCATAATACATTGAAAGAAAAAAGTCAATATCTCTGGCGGTTTGCACGGTAAAAATCGCTGTTTCTTGTGAAATGTGACGAAAATTTCGTCCAACTTCTTCCAAATCCCACTCTTCTTTCCGGGACAATTTCCAAAGGATATTGAAAACCGCCGGATTTATTCCGGCGGCTTTCTAAACAAATTATTCCTTTTTTCTGAGAGATACCGGCTTTTCTTCGCCCCGGCGAAGTCTTCCGATGTTGGCTTTATGGCGGATCAGCACCAACCCCCCCACGAACAGCGATACCGCCGTGACAAAAAGCAAATAAGAAAGGGAGCGCGTTCCCTGCGAGCAGTCCAAAAAGAAGGTGATCAGAAAAGTATATACAGGGTACATGGCTGCGCAAAAAACGGAAGCCAGGGAAATGATCCGCTTCCAAAGGAAAAGCAGAAGGAAGGTCGCAATGATCAGCAGAAATACCCGCCAGTCCGTCAGGGCGATCATGGCGGCGGCGGTGACGATACATTTTCCGCCCCGAAACCCATAGTACAGCGGAAACGCATGGCCCAGCACACAGGCGATTCCCGCCACATATTTGGCGGCCTGGATCCATACGGCGCCGCTTTCCCAGCCGAAAAGCCTCATCACAAGCGCCGCCAGCAGCACGGCGGCCACGCATTTGAGAAAATCCCCCACAAAGGTCAGGGCGGCAGGAAGTTTCCCTACCGAGCGCAGCACATTGGTCATGCCCGCGTTGCCGCTGCCGTAATTGCGGATATCCTCCTTGTTTTTGAACAGCCGGGTCAAAATAATAGACCAGTTGATGCTGCCCAACAGATAGCCGATGATACCGCACAGCGCCAGCGGGAGCACATATGCCATCAACAAAAACATCAAAACCGAAGATACGGGAACCATGAGCCTTTCTCCTTTCAAAGCCGAAAACTGGTGATTCAGGCTATCGATAAACCCTCTGACTATGAAAAACGGAAAAGGAAAGAGCTATTTTACACGCTCTATTCCTTGTTATCCGATCTTTCCCGAATGATGAGCCGCACAGGGGTGCCCTCCAGGCCGAAGGTGTCCCGGATCCGATTGATGAGGTACCGCTGGTAGGAATAGTGAAACAACTCGTAGTCGTTGACAAAGCATACGAAGGTGGGCGGGCAGGTAGAAGCCTGGGTCATATAAAAGATCTTCAGCCGGCGGCCCTTGTCTGTGGGGGGCTGCACTCTGGCGGTGGCCTGGGCCAGAATATCGTTTAAGGTGCCGGTGGTCACCCGCATGGCGTTGCTATGGGCGGCAAGCTTGATAAGCTCGAACATTTTATCCAGCCGCTGCCCCGTTTTGGCGGAAATAAAGAGAATGGGCGCATAGGACATAAAGGAAAAATCGTTTTCCAGTTTTTCCCGCATTTCCTGCATGGTTTTATCGTCTTTTTCCACGGCGTCCCATTTATTGACGCAGATCACACAGCCCTTTCCCTCTTCGTGGGCAATGCCCGCCACCTTGGAATCCTGCTCGGTAAAGCCCACCTGGGCATCGATGAGGATCAGGCACACATCCGCCCGCTTCACCGCCATTTCTGCCCGAAGATTGCTGTAGTGCTCTATAGCGTCCTCCACCTTGCTTTTTCTCCGCAGCCCGGCGGTATCGATAAAGGTAAAGGTGCCGTGCTCATTCTGAATGGTGGTATCCACTGCGTCCCGGGTGGTTCCGGCAATATCGGAGACGATGCAGCGGTTCTCCCCCGCCACCTTGTTGACCAGAGAGGATTTTCCCACATTGGGCTTGCCGATCACGGCAACCTTGATACTATCTCCCTCTTCCTCTTCCTCCTGCTCTTCCGGCAAAAGCTCACATACCCGGTCCAACAGGTCTCCGGTGCCGTGGCCGTGGACGGAGGAGACCATCACGGGATCTCCCAGGCCCAGGTTGTAAAACTCGTAAAACTCCGCGGGGGGCTCTCCCAGGCTGTCGCATTTATTGACGCACAGCACCACGGGAACGCCGCTTTTCAAAAGCATGGAGGCCACATCGGAATCCGTGGCGGTGATCCCGGAACGGATATCCGTGACCAGAATAATGGCGGCGGCGGAATCTATGGCGATCTGTGCCTGCTCCCGCATCTGGCTGAGGATCACGTCCTTGGAGGCGGGCTCAATGCCCCCGGTATCCACCAGGGAAAATTTCCTGCCGCACCATTCCGCTTCCCCGAAAACGCGGTCTCTTGTGACGCCGGGGGTATCGTCCACAATGGACAGCCGCCTGCCGACGATCTTATTGAACAACGTGGACTTTCCCACATTGGGCCTGCCCACAATGGCAACGATTGGCTTCGCCATATACGCTCCTCCTTTTAAGCCTTTCTCTGACAACTAACTTCTTGCGCCTGATCATCGTAAGGGTATTATCATCGGTTGGATATTGTCCTGCTGCCCGCTATCTGATAAATTGGAATTTGCAGCTGCGCTGCGGGCGCTCGTGAAGCTGCTTGGCACAAAAAACCGGTTTCTGGCCCGACCATTAGCAATCCCCTAAATTGGAATTTAGCACATACCCTTGGCTCCCTGAAAGGGGAGTTGTCACGGCGGAGCCGTGACTGAGAGGTTTTGGCCAGAGAGACGGAAATTTAGGTTCTATGCAGCTTCTCAGTGATCTGGAACCCCTCTGATGGCTTTACGGCCGTCACCTCCCCTTTTAGGGGAGGCAAGGGTTTTCTGTGTTTCTTTCGTTCGCTGAACTGTCATTTACCGGCTTGCTTATAGTCGGGTCAGAAAGTATTCTCCCGCACCGAGCAGGGACACGAGTGCCCGCGGCGGCTCGCCGCTAAACTATCATTTACCGCCCTGTCTCTTGCCCTTTTTTCATTACGCCGAAAGCGCCACCGCCGTCTAGTATCCAGCATCTAGTATCCAGCATCTAAAACAATGCCCTTCTCTAACAACTAACCCCTAACAACTACTCTCCCAGCTCCCCATTTCATAGGGGTTCTGCCTGCCGCCCGCCGGGGCTTCTTTTCCCAAAAGCGCCGCAAGCATAGCTTCCCCGGAATTCATAAATTTTCTCACGGGAGCTCCCAGGGCCTCGCTGAGCTCAGAAAGGGTCATGTCGTCCAGAAAAACGTCTTCGTCCGCCCGAAGCATATTGGAAACGATGAGCACCTCGTCTCCCAGCTTTTTGCCCTTCAGGGCCTTTACAAGATCCTGCCCGGTGAGAAGGCCGGTCACGTTTACCGAGCCGCCGAAAAAATCATTGCGGACGGGCAGAAGGTTTACAGTTAAATTATGGCATTTCTCACGCAATCCGTCAAGCATGGAATTGAGAAATTCGTAGCCGCATTCTCCGGTAGGTACGGTAACGGTGCGGGGCTCATGAGAAGGCTCCGCTTCCTCCAGGGCCCAGTTGAATTCATCCTCCAGGTCCCGCAGCATGCCCACGCCGTTTTCGATTTGGGGAAAATCCTCGTAAAATTCCAGGGGCGGCAAAGGCCGCCCGGCCAAAAGATACAGCTCGTCAGAGCCGTACACCGTGCGGCTGCCCCGCTCCCGTAAAAATTTTTCTCCGTACCGCTCTAAAAGCTCCAGCGCTTCTCCGGCGGTTTCCTTCGTATAGGAGGTCAAGGGAAAAAGGCCCTCCCGATAGCGGGTCAAACCCACGGGAACGCAGGCCACGCTTTGCAGGCTTTCTCCCAGGCTGTAAAGCTTTTCCAGCGTGAACTCCAGCTCCGCGCCGTCATTGATACCAGGGCACAGCACGATCTGGCAGTTCAGCCTGATCCCGCCCTCTGCCAGCCGGTACAGGTGCCGCAGGGAATCCCCGGCAAAGCGGTTGTTCATCATTTTGCAACGCAGCTCCGGGTTCATGGTATGAACGGACACATTGATGGGGCTGACGCGCATTTTCAAAATGCGGTCCACTTCCCGGTCATCAATATTTGTGAGAGTGATATAATTGCCGAACAGAAAGGAAAGGCGGTCGTCGTCGTCCTTAAAGTAGAGGGTTTCCCGCATTCCCCTGGGAAGCTGGTCGATAAAGCAGAACACGCATTTGTTCCGGCAGGAGCGTTCCCTGTCCATGAGATAGGTTTCAAATTCCAGCCCCAGCTCCGCGTACTGGGGTTTATGAAGCTCCGCGGAATACTCCCTTCCCCCGCGGGATAACCGCAGCTTTAAGTCCCGCTCGGTTTCCAGAAAGCGGTAATCCAGTACATCGGTGACCTCCTGGCCGTTGATGGAAAGCAGCAGATCGCCCGGCAAAATTCCCAATGCCTGAGCTCTGCCGCCCTGTTTGACCCCCTCAATTTTTACAGACATTCTGCTTACTCTCCTTTCTTTGCCGCATGAGAAAAGGGGAACGCTGTCCGCGTTCCCCTTTGATTTTCAGAATAAACTTACGCTTCCTTCTTTACGACCTGACGGCCATTGTAATAGCCGCAGATGCCGCAGACACGATGAGGTGTTTTGTACTCTCCGCACTGGGGGCATCTCATCAGCGCGGGAGCCTGAAGCTTCCACACATTGGAACGTCTCTTATTCTGTCTGGCGCTGGATACTTTACCCTTGGGTACTGCCATGGTAGCACCTCCTTAATTTTTGTCTTATTTTCCATGCCGTAAAACCATGCCGTAAAAATCACGGTTTCGTAACTGATACGGTTTTTCACACATTAAAGCAGGCTTTTCAGCACTTCCAGCCTGGGGTCGATCTCTTTGCGATCACAGCCGCAATCGCCCTCGTTCAGGTTCTTTCCGCACTTGGGACACAGGCCCTTGCAATCGGGAGAGCACAGGTATTTGCTGGGCAGATCCAGCAAGATATCCTCTCGAAGCAGCTCGTCCAGGTCCAGCCGACCATCGGCGACCACTACGAAGGTATCGTCGTCCTGCTCCTCATTCAATTCGGAAACAAGGACGTGGGAAAACCTCCGGTTCCATTCCCGGCTGGTCACTTCTCCACAGCGGTCACAGGGCATTACAGTGGTATACAGCAGCTCTGTATCGAGCAATACCGAACCGGCGTTTCCCTTGAAAGAGGCCTTCACCCTCACAGGCGCACAAAACGGCTTGACACCGCCCAATTCCACCCCGGAAAGATCCAGCGCGTACTCCATGGTATCGCTTTGACCCAGGAAAAACCTTTTCAAATCTACTATCATAGCCACCTCATGCCGTACTGATACATTATACTGACCGCACCGGGCTTTGTCAAGCTTTTTTCCGGCACGCTTTTCCAAAAAAGAGAGATTTTTCAGGAAAACACAAAAGGCGGCTTTTCGCCGCCCCTTGTAAACTGCAAACACAAGCTCTTACTTCAAGATGTACTCAGCGGCAACAGCGGGGATCTCCTCATCGGCGGCGGAAATGGAAAGGCAGAAATTGGTATCGGCCGCCTTGCTCAGCTTTTCCAGCTCGGGAATAATGGTCTCCAGCGCTTCCGCGCCGCTTCCGGTGATCTTCAGGGTGGAATCCACAAAGATATCGGTCACGTCATAGTTACCGGCGCAAATGCCGCTGAGGAAGCCGCACAGGGCGTCAACGCCCTTGACATCATAGGCGTCGGAATCCACCAGACGCGCGGCGTGAGAAATATCATAGGTCAGCTTCTGGCCTTTTTCGATGACCACCACGTTGCCCTGGGTTTTCTCCAGAGCGGCGCCCACCAGCTCGATCAGCTTTTTGGTTTTGCCAGAGCCTTTTTTTCCAGTCAAAAGAGTAATCACGGTTCAGCTCTCCTTTATTTTTTATTCCGTCCGGGAAGGACGGGAAACCGCCCAAAGGACGGGGATTTCCGTATTTTTCGTGCTCATTTGGCAGCCTGTCCGGGCTTTCCCGCCAAAAGCGGTTTTTACTTGGCAAGCCTTGCTTCCAGCGCCGCCTTGGCCTCCTCGTTTCCAGGCTTACCCAGCAGGGCAAACATGTTCTTTTTATAGCTTTCCACACCGGGCTGATCGAAGGGATTTACCCCCAGCAGATAGCCGGAAATGGCGCATGCCTTTTCGAAGAAATAAATGATCTGCCCCAGGGTGTCCTCGCTGAAATCAGGAGCGTGGAGCACCACATTGGGAACGCCGCCGTCGTTGTGGGCCAAAACCGTGCCCTGGAAGGCCTTTTCATTGACAAAGGCCATGGTGCGCCCTTCCAAATAATTCAGGCCGTCCACATTCTCAGGGTCATTCCCCAGCGTGATCTCATATTTCGGCTTGTCGATAAGCATGACCGTTTCAAACAGGGTGCGTCTGCCGTCCTGCAAATACTGACCCATGGAATGAAGGTCGGTGGAGAACACCACAGAGGCCGGGAACAATCCCTTTTGATCCTTGCCCTCGCTTTCTCCGAACAGCTGCTTCCACCACTCGTTCATCATGGTATAGCAGGGTTCATAGCTTACCATGACCTCGGTGGATCTTCCCTTGCGGTAAAGGATATTGCGAATGGCGGCATATTTGTAGCAATCATTTTTCTCCAGAGAGGGTTCGCTGTAAAGCGCCGCCGCTTTCGCCGCGCCGGCCATCAGCGCGTCGATATCCGCGCCGGCCACGGCAATGGGCAGAAGGCCCACAGCGGTAAGCACGGAATAGCGGCCGCCCACATCGTCCGGCACCACAAAGGTCTCATAGCCTTCTTTATCGGCCAGCTGCTTTAAGGTGCCCTTCTGCCGGTCGGTGGTGCAGAAAATTCTTTCCCGCGCCCCATCTTTTCCATACTTTTTCTCCAGAAGCTCCCGGAACACCCGGAACGCGATGGCGGGCTCCGTGGTGGTGCCGGATTTGGAGATCATGTTGATGGAAATATCCTTTCCCTCGCAGATGGAAACCAGCTCAGCAAGGGCGGTGGAGCTGATGCTGTTTCCGGCATAATAAATATCCGGCGTGTCTTTTTTCAGGTCGTTATAATGATCCGATTTCAAAAACTCAATGGCGGCCCTGGCGCCCAGATAGGAGCCGCCGATGCCGATCACTACAAACACATCGGAATTTTCCTTCACTCGCCTGGCAGCGGCTTTGATCCGCTGAAATTCTTCTTTATCATAGTCTGTAGGCAAAGTGACCCAACCGGTAAAATCTCCGCCGGGCCCTTTGCCGGAGGTCAGCAGCTCATGGGCAGCCTGCACCTGCGGCGCAATGCTCTCATACTCGTGATCGGAAATAAAGCTTTTCAAGTAACCGTCGTTCAGCTTCAAGGGCATCTAAAAAGCACTCCTTTTTCCCAGCTTGACGGCAGGTGTTTTTCCCGTTGGATCCGGGCCGTTTCCGCAAAGTGCGAAGAAAAACTCCACCCGGTAAAACAAGACTCCGAATCAAAGCCGTCAGGCTCACTCTTTCTTTGTTTCTATCATACAATACTTCCCAAAAATTTGCAAGCTAACATTTCCAGAAACCTCTAAAAACTCCTGCCGCGCGGCAGCGGCAAAGCCTTCCTTCGGCTTTTTCCCTGGAAAGCCCCGGAACATGCGCGCGTTCCGGCACATTTTGCGGGGCATTCAAAAATGCTTTCATGCCGAAAAAGACTGCCGCAAAATGATACACTTCTTGCGGCAGTCTTTTTATTTAGATGCTGGACACTAGATGGTGGTGGCGCTGCTGCGCAGCGCCATTAGAAAAGGGCCGCATATAATGAGGAATGAGGAATTAGTAATTAGCAATTAAGGGCAAGGACGTAGTTCGCTAAATTGAAATTTGGCGCTTATCCTCTCGCTCTCCACCCTGTCATTCTGAGCAAAAGGAAAGCAAGCTTTGCTGCCGCGAAGAATCTCGTCCTTGGGTCTTTTTGAAGGGCTTTAAGGGCGAGATTCTCCGTTGCTATGCTCCTCAGAATGACAATGGGGAATCGTTCGCTAATTCCAGGGAATGAAGAGCGGGATTCTTCGTCACGTTGCTCCTCAGAATGACAGGAGAGAACTAGTCGCTAAATTGGAATTTACCGGTTATCCACTCACCTCCCTCCTGTCATTCTGAACGAAGTGAAGAATCTCGTCCTTGACCTTTTTCAGGGAATTAAGGACGAGATTCTTTGTCACGTTGCTCCTCAGAATGACAGGAGAGAACTAGTCGCTAAATTGGAATTTGGCGGTGATCCGCTCACTTTCCACCTGTCATCCTGAGCGAAGTGAAGAATCTCGTCCTTGACCTTTTCCAGGGAATTAAGGACGAGATTCTTTGTCACGTTGCTCCTCAGAATGACAGGAGAGAACTAGTCGCTAAATTGGAATTTGGCGGTGATCCGCTCACTTTCCACCTGTCATCCTGAGCGAAGCGAAGGATCTCGTCCTTGACCTTTTCCAGGGAATGAAGAGCGGGATTCTTCGTTAAAAAAGCTATAGCTTTCTGCGTTCCTCAGAATGACAATAAGGGAAACTCGCCCTTCTCTAACGACTAACAACTAACAGCCAACGACTAGTCTGCTAAACTATCATTAAGCAGTGTCCTTCCAGTCGGGTCAGAAAGTATCTTCCCACACCAAGCAGGAACACGAGTGGCCGCGGCGCCTTGCCGCAAGCTACAATTTATCGCTCTGTCCTTGCCCTTCCTTGCTCATTGCTCTTTCCTAATTTCTAATTCCTCATTGCCTGTGCCGGTCACATGGTAAAAAAGCTTTGGAGCAGGTAGGGAAATACGGAGGAGAAGGTGACCTCCTCCACATCGCCGGCGGCTGTGATCTCTACCTGGGCGGCGGCTTCTCCGCCAACGCGGTAAGTCACTTTGCCCACAATATCGCCTTTTCGCACAGGGGCTGTCAGCTCTTCGCTTAGCTCCACCTTTTGTTCCACCTTGCCCCGTTCCGCCGCTTTCATCAGCAGCTTCGGCATTTCGCCGATCTGCGCGGGGACAGTCTCCTCCATACCGCCTGTCACCTTCACATCTTCCAGCGCGGGGGCCTCCGGGACCACTACCGCCCAGCCCGCGAAGCCGTAATCCAGTAAGGCGGCCGCGTCCTGGAAGCGGTGGTCTGTGCTGTCCGCCCCCAGCACCACGGAGATCAACGCCAGAGAATCCCGCTCCGCTGTGGCGGTAATGCAGCTTCCCGCCTGGGAGGTGGTGCCGGTTTTCAGGCCGGTAATGCCGGAATAGGAGCGGATCAGCTTGTTGGTATTCACCAGCTGCGTGGCCCCGTCCCGCACGTAGTCGATCCAGGTCAGGGTATAGTCGAAAATCTTTTCGTGGGTGATCAGCTCCCGGCTCATCAAGGCCACGTCATGGGCGCTTGTCACATGGCCCTCCTCGTCCAGGCCGTTGCAATTCTTAAAAACAGTATCGTTCATGCCAAGCTCCGCGGCCTTTTCATTCATTCGCTGCACAAAGGCCGCTTCGCTGCCCGCCACATTTTCCGCCAGCACCACCGCCGCGTCGTTGGCGCTCATAATAACGGTGGCCTTCAGGAGATCGTCTACCGTCATGGTTTCCCCCTCCTTCAGCCAGATATCTGAGCCGCCCATAGAGGCCGCGTGGGCGGAGGCGGTCAGCGTATCCGTCAGGGAAAGCTGGCCGGCCTCGATGGCGTCAAAGGTCAGGCACAGGGTCATCACCTTGGTAATGGAGGCACAGGGCCGCACCTCGTGAGAATTTTTTTCAAAAAGCACCTGTCCGCTGGAGGCCTCCATCAGCACCGCCGCCGGGGCAGTAAGGGACAAAGCGCCGTCTGTTTGCTCCGTTTCGGTTTCTCCCCGTACCGGAATGCCGGGAAGCACCGCGGCAACCATCAGGAGCAGCGCAAGAAGCAGAAAAAGCTTTTTCTTCACAGAGATCATCCTTTCTTTCCGGAGAGCTCCGCGACCACCGGGCTTCTCCGTTACAAGGGTATGCTCTCGCGCTTCAAAACAGACGTTTCAGAAAGAATTTCAGGAAGAAAAAATCCTAAAATGCCGACATAATCCTTAAAACAAATCAGGCGCCCTGGGAATAATTCCAAAGCACCTGACTGTTTCTTTACTTTTTCTGTAAAATGCAGAAGCTATCTTCCTGAAAGACAAAATCCGTTCACAGCATATAAGACTTTATCAGCACTTCATACCAGCCTGTTCTGTGACAATAATTTATGATAACGATACCCGGAGCTGATGCAAGACTATAGGAAATTGATAATTGATCCGCAGTTTCAAAATCCTCAAAGTAATCCCTCAAAGACAAAAGATGTGTTTTGGCATATAAACCAATTACCTTAAGAGCCTTTTGCTGTGTGTCCCGTAGTGCCTGTTTCTTTGCCGCTACCTCATCCTCGTTTCCGTTATCCTTGAACTGGAGACAATGCCGATTTGGGGGCTGGATCATATTGGGAAACATATCCAGAAACTCCTGATAGGTCAGCGCGCCCGCGGGCAGGTCATCGGGGGTGGGGTCTACAAAGCCCGGATCGGGGTCGGGCTTTGGACCGGGATCCGGATTGGGGCCAGGATCAGGCCCGGGGGCGGGGTTCGGATCAGGATCGGGGGTGGGAGTATCCGGCGTTACCTCTACCGTGGTGTTCACCAGAATGGGGTCGGCGTTTACCGCTACCTGGGCCACCTCACAGCGCTTTGCCGCGCTGCCGGGCTTCAGCTTGCCGTCACTGCCGTTTACCACCTTGTGGGTCACCGCCCACTGCATGGCTTCCTTCGCCCAGCGGGACACGGAACCGGAATCGGGGAACTGGGAGAGAACATTTTCGTCAAAAGAAGTATCGTTCCCTGTTTTCTTGGCGTAATTGTACATGATAAGGGCCATCTGCTCCCGGGTCACGTTCTTTTCCGGGGCAAATTTTCCATCTCCCATACCTACGATCAAGCCGGCTTTCGTGGCCCATTCCACAGCAGCGGCATACCATTTGTCTTTCTTCACATCGGAAAAGCTGCTTTTCCCGGCCCAATCGGCCTTGTTGTAATTAGAGGTCTTGTTGGAAAGCACCTGCACGAACATGGCCCGCGTCATAGGCGCGTTGGGCGAAAAGGCGGTGGCCCCTGTGCCGCTAAAGAGCCCGTTTTCATAAGCATAGGTCACGGCGTTTTTATACCAGGCGTTGTCCGGTACATCTGTGAAAGGCGTACCCGCCGCGGAAGCGGGCAAAGCCGTCATGCTCAGCAAAAGCACCACGGTAAGAACAGCGGCGATCAGCCTTCGGTGTTGTTTCATAATGAATCCCTCCGTCAATGTTTTTTATGCCGGTTTTTCTGATTTCAAGCATACACCACCGAACAGATATTTGCAAGATGTTTTTGGAATTATTATTCCTTCCTTTTGTAATTACTACAAATCATTTTGGATTTCTATTCCCAAAATTTAGAATTCTTGTTTTCGCTTCCAAATGCCGCCCCCTGTTCCCTCCTCTGATAATCGGCGCGCCGACCTATGCTTCAAAAGCGTTTTTCTCCGGAATCTTAACAAAAAAGCGAGAAAGAGGCCGAAAACTTTTCCGACCTCTTTCTTCGCTATATTTTGCGTTCGTTTACAGTTAATTTACAAGAAGCTGTGGTATCACGTCATGGTTCGACAAAATATTCTGTCGAATTTATGCTACACTTGTCTTGTCATGAAGCGCTGGCCATCTGCAGGCAAAGCTTGTCGGCGATCATGGCGATAAATTCACTATTTGTGGGCTTTCCCCGGGTGTTGTGGATGGTATAGCCGAAGTAGGAGTTCAGCACATCCACATCACCCCGATCCCACGCGACCTCGATGGCGTGGCGGATCGCGCGCTCCACACGGGAGCTGGTGGTATTGTATCGTTTTGCCACATTGGGATACAGCTGTTTTGTTACAGCATTGATGGTCTCCGGATTTTCGATAGCCATGATAATGGAATCCCGCAAATAATGATAGCCTTTAATATGTGCAGGCACGCCGATCTGATGAAGGATCTCCGTGACCTGCATTTTTATTTCGGGGTGGTAGGGTTCGGACTCAAAGTGTTTGCCGCGTGCGGAATAAAGCGAAAGCATACGGTTCACCATTTCACCCTTATCATATGGCGTCAGAGCAAAATAGGAGGCCCCGGCATTGATCACTTCCCGTTCCAGCATGGGTGTGGTATAGGAAGCCGTTACTATGTACATGGGCCTGTCGATAGAAGGGTCCTGCGCGACGGCATGGATCACGCCAATAGCATCCAGCCCCGGCATAAACAATTCCATCAGTACGATCTGCGGGCGTTCCTCCTTGATTTTTTCCAAAAGCAGATTGCCGTCCCGGGGGACAAAAACCGCTTTCCCGTTTCGCTGCAGCAGCTTTTGCACCGGTTCCCGGCTCCATTCGCCGTCTTCCGAACTAATTACAATTTTTGCTTCTTTTTCCATGGTAACCTCCTGAAAAATTATTGGCGTGAATGAAGTTTACCATAGTATGAAGCGTATCGCAAGAGGTTTAGCGGAAAAAACTAGAAATTTATCCTGACGAAAGAAGGCAAATATTGTCCTAAAAACAGAGAATATTGTGTTTCGATTCCTTTCGACACACTACATATTGCGATTTTAATGGTATATGATAAGCCATATTTTTTTACAATCCAAAAAACTCTGCACAAAAGCTTCTGAATTTTTTAGTAATTTTACCTTAGAAGCATTGACAAGCACAAAAACTTGTCATGTTTCTATCAATTGTGTTTCTCCGCAACTGTCAGCTTTGCTTAACAAGGGAAGCCAGGGAAACGTTGAATAAATCTGATGCGCATATTGCTCAGACAGATTTTTCGTCAAAACGGAGAGCTTGAGCACCGCCAATCAGACTATTTATGGTCTTGCGATTCGGCACGTTATGGCGGAAAACATGCAAGTAAGATGCGTTCCAAGCCACCAGGCGTGATTTATTCAGCGGTTCCCTAGCAGAGGAAACGCTTTCCGACAGGCCTCGATCGCTTCCGTATCGGGCAAAGCCGGGATCGCCCCTGCTTTTGCGGCGCACATTGCACCCGCGGCGTTGGCAAAATCGATAAATTCCGAAAGTTCCGCCTCCGTAAGCCTTGCGGGGTGCTTTCCCGCCTGAACGAGCTTCGCCAGCAGGGCGCCGAAAAAGCTGTCGCCGGAGCCGGTGGTATCACACACCTTGGTATCATAGGTGTGCTTTCGCAGGGAAAATTCCTTTGTAAACGCGGCGCAGCCCTCCGGCCCCAAGGTCACCGTTACCAGAGAAACGCCCTGCCGAAGCAGTGCCTCGGCCCCGGCCTCCAAGCCCTTCTCTCCTGTCAGTAAAGCAAGCTCTTCTTCCGATACCTTCATAATATCCGCTTTGCCGATGAGGCTTTGCATTCGCTTGACGCCTTCCGCCTGATCCTTCCACAGCGGAGGCCGCCAGTTAGGGTCATAGGCCGTAAGCTTCCCTTTGCTTTTTCCGTACTCCACCAGCTTCTCCACCGCCGAGCGAGAGGGCTCCGCCGTCAGCAGCAAGGAGCCGAAGCACAAAAGCTTGCAGTTCTCAATGAGGGAAAGGTCTGTTTCCTCAAAGGAAAGCCTGGTATCGGCCCCGGGGTCTCGATAAAAGCTGAAATCCCGGTCTCCCCGTTCGTTCAGCTGCACAAACGCGAGGGTAGTGGCATATTCCTGATCCTGAGAAAGCCCCGCCGTTTCCACGCCGCAGTTCCGCAGTGTGGAAACCAGGAAATCTCCAAACATATCCTTTCCTACGCGGCCTAAAAAGCCCGCCGTTACGCCGGCCCGCACCGCCTGCACCGCCACATTGGCCGGGGCGCCGCCGGGATTTCTGGCAAACAGCAGCCTGCCGTCCTCCGTAGCTCCGGTAGGGGTAAAGTCAATGAGCAGCTCGCCCATGGATAAAAGCTCCGCCATATCTGTTTCCTCCTGTTTTTGACCGGTTCGAACTCCGCACTTATCTATCCGGTCATTCAGATTCACGCGCCCATTATATCGGATTTTTTTCAGTTTGGCAACGGGAAAATACTTTGGGCAACACCGTGCAATTTACAGCTGTCTTCTTAAGCGGTGCTGCCTTTTATAGAAAGCCGCAGCCCCCACACACTGTGTATGGGGGCTGCGGGCTCTAAAAAATCACAAGCCTCTTCCGCTTTTACTGACCGACCTGTAAAATTTTATACTTCTTACAAAAGCGCATCAGGATTGAAGCCGCTTCCGCGCGGGTAAGCCTTCCGCCCGGAACCAGGGTGGAAGCTGTGCGCCCTGACAGCAGGCCCTCTTTCACGGCCCACGCAACATCTTCCCGAGCCCACCGGCTTATCTTTCCGCTGTCCGAATAGGAGGTTAAACCGGCCCGGCCGCTCACGTCAAAGTTTTTGTACGCCGCAAAGCGGCGCAAAATGGCTGCCGCCTGTTCCCTGGTAACATTGGCTCCCGGCGCGAAGGAGGTCTCGGTGAGTCCCGCTACGATCTCATTTTCCCTTGCCCAGGCAACTGCCTCGGTATACCATTTATTTGCGGGAACATCGGTAAAGCCGCTTTTTTCCTTTGGGGCGGGGCTTCCCTCCAGCCGCCATAACACGGCAACCAGCATGGCTCTGCTCAAAGGAGCGTCCGGGGCAAAACGCGTGGCGGAATCGCCTACCATCAGGCGATTCTCATAAACATAGCGGATCGCGTCCGTTCCCCAGTGCCCGGCAATATCCGTAAAAGGAAGCTCTCCAGGCTCAGCAGGGGAAAAGCCTGTTCCGGCGGCGGGATCCTTTGTCCAGTCCTCCGTATAATAGAAGAGAATCGCATCTCCGGCGGAAACAGGACAGGAGGTGATTCCCACCTTGGGCAATACCCGGTTGACCTGATACAGCCAGCCCGAATTTTTGCCGCCGGTAAACTCCGCCAGGGTAACGCCGTCCTTGGTCATGGAGCGTACATAGCCCTTTTCCGCCCCTGCCTGCGTGATCCCGCTGCCCTCCAGAGCCTTCAAAAAGGCGTGATACACCGTGCTGCCCTGGCGCACGGAAACAGCTTTTTCTCTGAGCCAATCGCCCGTATCACCGCGAATGGTCACCGTGACCGTGATCTCCGGATTGCCGGGAGCCGGTTCCACCGGCTTCTCCAGCTCTCCCTCTCCGGTGGCTCTGCCGGGTTTCACGGAGGTTTCGCTGAAATCATAGAAGTTATATGGCGTGCCCTCGGGCAGAGCCTCCGCTTTCGCCAGGGCTGCCAGAGCACGGAACGCCTGTTCTGTTGCCAGAGAATTATCGTCCCCTTCAAACTGGAAGCGGTCGGTTTCCGGATTCACATAGGAAAGCAGTCCGTCTACCAGGCTGGCGCCGCTGTCGGCGCTGCAATAGTCCGCCGGGTCTTCTCCCAGCGCAAGCAGACCCAAAATCATCATGGCATCGGAATTGGCGCTGCCCAGAGAACCGGTTTCACTGAAAGCGGCAGGAACCGCCGCTCGTATTTTTTCGATCAGTTCCCGTGCTGTTTCATATTCCTCCACATACTCTGCCAGAGCCGCCAGCGCCGCCCCGGCAGTATCGGGATCGGAATAGGCCGCACCCTGCCAGGTGTAACCGAACAGCCCCTCTCCCACGTTTGCGGACAGCAGCTCCAGGAGCCCGTTGATTTGTGTCTTGCTCAGCACCACGTTCCCCTGCCGTGCCGCCAGCAGGATCCACGGGGCGGCGTAATAACCGCCGGAGATCAGCTGCATTCCGGCAAGCTTTTGGGCGTTGTCGATCCGGCTGTTGCTGTTGGCCGGATAAAGCTGGGTGCTGTCTACTCCCATGGCCCGCAGAACGATCTCCAGCCGGGCCCGGTCTCCGGCAGAGGCCGAGGAACTTCCCGCCTCTGAAACCAGCAAATTCAGCGCGTTCTGCCAGGCTGTCTCCGAGGTCTTCGCGGTTTTGCCCGGCAAACCGGCGTACACCGCCATATCCATCACCGTCCAGCCGTCGCTGCTTTCCGTATACGAAGCGGCGATGGTATCCATCAGCCCGGAAACGGCAGAAGCGTCTGCCGGCAGCAGTACGGTAACCGTTTTGTGGCAGAAATTTCCCTGAGGATCTGTCAGAGTTACAAGGACCCGCACGGCCTTGGTCGCCGCCGTATCATTGGCCTTTCCCAGTGTCAAATCGCTGCCGCCGGTCAGAAATTCGCCGGACGCCTCGTAGCTGACCGTGATACCTGCTCCGGGGGCCTCGCCCACCTTCAGCAGAGAGATCGCCTCTCCAGGGGCGGCGTCCACCTTCACACTTTCGGCATATTTTTCCGCTTCCCGCTTCAGTTCCTCGCTGAGAGGCAGATCGACGCCAAACATTTCATAAAGCTTTGCCCCGGTAGCCGCCCTGGTGGTCAGGGTCATCTGTGCCAGTACTTCCTTTTGGGCTTCGCTGGCATAGTCCGTACCGTTGCCGATCAGGTTAATTTGCGTGCCGTCCGGCTGGGTGCAGTTGCCGTAAGCGTTGCGGACCGTGATCTGGTTTTCCACGCCGGTGATGGCACCGTTCAAAATTCCGGCAAAGCCGCCGTGATAGCCTGTACCGCTGCTGCCGGTCACAGTGACCTGCCCGGCGGAGATCACATTCTCTGCCGCGCTGAGAGAACCGGAAAAGCCGCCGGTATAGGATTCTCCCGAAACATCACCCAGGCTGTAGCAATTTCGGATCGTGCCGGAGGAGGAACCCACAAAGCCGCCTACCGTGCTTTTTCCGATCACAGTCCCCTCGGCGTGGCTGTCATAAATACTGCCGTTGTAAGAGCGTCCCGCAAGCCCGCCTGCCGCGGAGGCATTTTCCGCCGTCACCGCGCCGAAAGCGCTGCTTTTCGTGATCACGCCGTTATTTTCCCCTACAAGCCCGCCAACGGCGCTGTCTGTACCGGTAACGGCTACATCGGCGGTGCATTTATCCACAGAAGAGGAAACAGAAAACATGGTTTCCTCATCGTAAGCGCCGTCATTCAAGCCGATCAGTCCGCCGGCCTGCGCCGTACCGCTGACAGTACCGGATACGGTGCAGTTTCCGATCAGGCACGCCACCTGCTTGCCCGCGTCACTTTGATCCAGCACCACCTGGACCCAGCCCGCCAGACAGCCTACTTTGCTGCCGCCGGAAACAGAGCACTCGGTCAGGTTCAGGTTTTTCACCGTCGCGCCCCGAAGCACACCGAAGAACCCGGCGTACTGAGAACTACCCGCCACCGTCACATGGGAGATGGTATGGCCCTGCCCGTCAAACACGCCGGTAAAGGGCGCTGCCGCCGTGCCAATGCCGGGGAAATTTATGCCGCTCAGGTCAAACCCGGCAGTGAGGCGGTAATTGGCTGACAAATCCGCACCCGGCTTTGTCAGCGCCAGAAGCTGCTCTTTGGTGTTGATCTCGATCCATTTTTCCTCTTCGCCGGACAGCTCCTCCTCTGTGGGAGGCAGGAAACGGTTTTCCGTCGTGCCCTCAAACCACAGGATCTCATCGCCGTTTTTCACTGCCGCCAGCGAAGCGCTGACGTTGGAAAGCCTTCCGTTTACGGTAAACATCCAGCCATCGGGAGAATCCACGGAATGGCCGTTAATGGTGCGGATATACCGTCCAAAATTCGGTGTGGTATCAAAGGAATAGCTTAAAAGGCCCTGTTCCGCGGCGGCGTCCATCAAATCCACCAGCCGGGTGTTGCCGCTGCTTTCCATGGTGACGGAAAGCTTCTCCCCCATGGGATAGAAGCGATACTCCGCCTTGTCATATCCTGCCAGCAGAATGGAAACCGTCAGCTGTTCCGTTTCAGGAGGCTCCGGCACTGGAATCCCCACTAAATAAGGCAGCCCTGTATTTTTCTCTCCAGAGCGGGCCCACACCACATCCACCAGGCCCAGCGCGTTCAGAAAATCTTCCGTTCTCATCTGCTCCAGGGTCCTGCCCTTTGCGCCATAGTCATGAGAAGAAGCGGTGGCGCGGTTGTAGTAGCAGTTTCGCACGCCATCAGACTGATCGTATTGGAAGCCGGAATCCGGCTGGTTGCCGCCGGTAAAGCCGTTTCCCTCGTCTCCGGTCACAGTGACTACCCCGGCGGCGTAGCAGTTTTCATAGATATTTCCGGAAAAGACAGAGCGGCCGAGAAACCCGCCGGAATAGCCCCGGGCGGAAACATCTCCCAAGGCAAAGCAGTTTCGGATCGTGCCGCCGTAGCCCAGGCCCGCAAAGCCGCCGGAATACTCGCTTTGCGTGCTCACGTTCATAGAGCTCCAGCAGCTTTCGATCAAAGCATTTTCCTCGTTGGAGCCCACAAACCCGGCATGGCCTGTAGCCGTGACCGAATTGGAGGTGAGCGTGCCGCCCTGCACATAGCTTTTGCGGATCACGCCATAGTTCCGGCTGACCATACCGCCCAGCACCGCTCCGGTATCTGCGGTGATGTTGCAGTTTATGACCGCGCAGCCTTCGATGGTACCGAAATTGTTATGCGCCAGCACAGCCGCGTTATCGGCGAACAGTACATTGGCGTTTTCCACCGCCAGATCATGCACATAGCCTGTGCTGCCGATGTAGGCGAACAGCCCGGAATCCAGATTGCTCAGGGTCAACCCCGTAATCTTATGCCCCTGGCCGTCCAATTCGCCCAGGAAACGGTTTGTCACATTGCCGATGGATTTTGTTTTACTCTGACCGGCGGCGGAAAGCCCCGAAAAATCCAGATCCTCTGTCAGGCGGTAATTCTTTTTCCATGCGATGGCCTGCAGGCTTTCGGAACCGGCCCCGGCGGAGGGAACGTCCTCCACATTTGCCAACGCCAGCCAGTCCTCCGCGGAGGAAATATCCACCCACTCCTTTTCCTCCGGATTTTGCGAAGTGGGCGTATAAACCGGGCTGTACCCGGAGGGCAGGCTGTCGGTAAGGAAAAAGCCGTCCGGCACTGCCGTTACCGTAAAGGCATAGCTTGTTCCGGCCGCGAACACATTTCCCAGGGGCGCGGAGGTGGTATCTCCGCTTGCCAGGAAACGGCGGGACAGCGTATAGCTTCCCTCCGATACGGTATAAAGATCAAGAATATAGTATTCACTGGCGATAAAACCGGATTTCCCCTCCCAGACGGCAGTGGTGCCGTTCCAGGCCAGGCCGGTCACAGGCTTCATGCGGTTATAGGGGTTTTGCAGGCCGTACACATTTTCCTGTACGTATTCCGTCTCCGGAAGGGAAAATTTTCCATTTTCATCTACCGCGGAGACCGTGGCAAAATACACGCCCTCTTCCATAGCGGAAAGGCGCTCCGCACAGTCGCAGGAGGTACCGGAAATATCGGGGATCGTTCCCGCTTGCTCCAGCTCGAAGCCGTAGTGCCCCAAGGGCAGGCCGCCCTTCTCGATCTCGCCGGCTAAAAAAGCATCGCGGCTTCTTTGGGCTTCCTGTAGCTTTTTATCGGCTTCCCTGAATTCCGCCAGCGTCGTTGCCTGATTGGCAAGCGCCTTCCACTGTGCCAGCTCATCCTCATAGGGTGCGAGGGCTGCCTTCTGTTCGGGGCTCATGGCGGCGATCAGCGCGTCGCTGTCAATAAGCATTATTTTCCGCACCGGGTCGGCTTCCGCGTCAAACTCCGCCTTTTCCTCCGCAGTAAGCTCCTGCCAGACCCGCCTGCACTGCCACAGGGCGACCACATAGCCTCGCGCGCCCTCTACGGCATCCCAGCTCAAAACGGGGGTGGGCACGTCCAGCGGCTCCTCTTCGTCGGAAGAAGGAGCAAGCTCCCTGCTGAATTCCACATTTTCCGCCAGAACCAGCTCGCCTGCAGGTTCTTCCACCTTCTGCCATGCCAAAAGGGGAAGCTCCTGGTTTACACCGGGAACGGTTTTCCAGCCCTCGCCCAGCTTTTCCAACAGCTCTGCCTGCATCGCCGCAAGAGTCATAGCGCCGCTGCCGCTTTCGCCCAGATAATAGCTGCCGGAAATTTCGCTGCCGCCTGCCTGAATCGGGCCGGAGGTGCTGCCGGTGACCGTGCCGGCATGATAGCACCCGGTAATGGTGCCGATCATGCTGCCGGCCTGGCCGCGGATCCCGCCCGCGTAGCCGGTACCGGCGATCTCCCCTGTATTGTAGCAACGGGAAATTTCCGCCTCGTCGTTGATATATGCCAGGATCCCCCCGGCCCGAGCGCCGGAAACCGCCCCGGCATTGTAGCAGCCGGTAATATGCAGGGGAGAGCCATAGCTGAATTGCCTGCCCACGATACCCGCGGCGTTTGACCCGCCGCTGACGGCCGCCTCATTGCCGCAGTTTTCAAAAACGGCGTAGTCCGCCCTTCCGGCAACGCCGCCCACATCATCGGTACCGCTGACGGTACCCCGCACCACCAGATTTTTTACCTCGGCGTTTTGGGCGGACGTACCCTTCAGATAGCCGAATAAGCCGGCATAATTGATCCCGCTGACCGCCAGGCCGGAAACGGTAAAGCCGCCGCCGTCAAAGCTGCCCCCAAAAGGCTTCGCGCCGCTGCCGATAGGTATCCAAGCCTCCCCGCCCAGGTCGATATCATCGGTGAGCACAGCGGAGTAATTCGCTCCCGCGCCGCTGTTTACCGCGTCGGCGAACCAGGCCAGCTCCGCTCCATCGCCGATCTCGTACACACCGTCGCCATTGGGGGAAACCTCTTCCCTGCTTTCGCCGTCCCACTGGGCACTGGGGGCAAGGGTAACAGAAACCGTCTGTGTTCCGGTTTCCTTGCCGTTTACAGTAAAGCTGCCGGTAACCTTAGCGTAGCCCTTCGCCTTTACCGCATAGGAATATTCGCCGGAGGGCAGGCTGTAGGCGCCGGCGGACTGAGCGGGAACCGTGCGGCCATCGGCAGTATAGCGTACCGTGATCTGCGCCGGAGCGCTGGAAGGAACCACGGAAAAAGCCACCCTGCGCCGGGCTGCTTCCCGCAGCGTTACCGCTTCAGCTGCCTCACCGCCGGTCACCGTGATAGAGCCGTGAGCCTCCTCATAGCCAAAGGCAGCGGCGGTATAGAAATATTCTCCATCGGGAAGACGGTAGCGAAACACACCGCTCCGGGCAGATACCGGCGGTACGGCTTCTCCTTGGGCGTCTGTCAAAGCCAGGGAGGCTTCCTCTACGCTGAGGGTGACCGTCACATCATATTTGGGGGTGGGATCCTGGAAGGTCAGGATCGGATAGCCACGGTTGACCGGGCTCGCGGCGGGATCCCGCTGAAAATCCGGTCCCAGCAGCAGAAGAAAATCGGAAGCTTTCATCTCCGCCTCTGTTTTCGCCGTGGCGTTGGCGTCTGCGGTGGAGCCATCGGAAAGATAGTAAACGCTACCGCTTTCCACCGTGCCGCTGCTTTTGCTGCCGAAGGCGGGGTTCACATCCCGGCTGCCGGTCACAGCACCGGCGGTATAGCAGTTTCTTACCGCCGCATAGCTGCTGGAAAGATAGGCGGTGATACCGCCGGAGCGCCAGCCGCCTCCGTTGACCGCGCCGGTGTTGTAGCTGTTTTCCAGCGTGACCTGGCCGCTGATGGAGCCAACGATGCCGCCGGCGTTATTTTCGGAAGCGGAAACCGCGCCCAGATTGGCGCAGCGGCGAATCGCCTTTGAGGCGGTGGAGTATCCGCTGGAAACATAGCCCACTACGCCGCCGGTATTTTGCCCGCCGCTGACAGCTGCCTTGTTGACACAATTTTCAATACTGCCGGAGGTGCCGGAAAGCTGCCCTGCGATACCGGCAATGCCATAGCTGCTGCCACCGCTGCCGGTCAGGGAAATTTCTCCCTCTACCGTCAGGTTTTTGACGGTTCCGTCCTCCACGTAACCGAACAGGCCATAGTTTCCCGTGGCCGAGCCGGTGATACGCAGGCCTGTGACGGTAAAGCCCTGTCCGTCAAATACGCCGGCATACCGTGTAGCATAGGCCTGGCCGATGGGCGTCCATTCCTCGCCGCCCAAATCGATGTTTCGGGTCAGAACGGCGTTCAGCTTCGGATCACGGGCGTTGACCTGCCGGGCCAGCCAGGCAAGCTCCGCCCCGCTGCCGATCTGATACACGCCGTCTGTTTGAGCGGGCTCCGCAATATCGTCCACACCGCCCCAGGCGGTTTTGACCACCATGGGCACAGTAACGGAGGCGGTGCCCGCCGTGGTTTGGCCGCTGAGAGAGATCACGCCGCTCTGCTTGGCAAAATTGGCGCTTTTGAACGTCCAGCTGTAGTCATAGCCCACCGGTAGGCTGTAGACCAGTCCGCCCTCCGCAGCGGGAGACAGCGTATGTGCCCCATCCGCTGTAGAAACAGTCAAGCTGCCGTTTTCCACTTCCCCCTCATGAGAATCATAGATAAAGGTGATTTCATGGGCCGGGTTCTTTTTTAGAGAAACCTCCACCGTTTGCGGCCCGCCGTTTACCGTGACCTGAGCTCCTCCGTCTTCATAGCCAAAGGCCGAGGCTGCCCAAATATAATCGCCGTTTTCCACCGTATAGGTGTATTTCGTGCCGCTGTCCGGCGTCAGCAGCACCGGGCTGCCCTCTGTCACCTGAGATACGCCGAACGCCGCATCCTCCGGGGCAACGGTAAAGCTTAAAGGATAAACCGCCGCCCACACCGCGTAGAGATCGGTATTTTCCGTGATAGTGATCTCACCGCCGTCCTCATAGACCACAGGGCCACTTTCCCCGGTGGCCCAGCCCTTAAAGATATGCCCGGCATAGGAGAAGCTGTTGGCCTCTAAGTCTCCCGTGCCGAAAATTCCCTGGGCTTTTGTGTCCCCCGTGCCGTTATTCGCGTGGAAGATCACCTGGCTGGGCAGGGAGATTTGAAAGTCCTTCAGCCAAAGGCAGTCGCTGCCGGAATTGCCGCTGCTATCCTTGCGGTAGGCAATGGTAACAACGTCCCCCGCCTGGGCGTTTACAGTGGCCGTACCTCCTTTCTTTCCGCTGCAGCCCGTAACGACCCCGGCATCACCGCCATAGGCGGAGGCGCTGTAGGTATACAGCGTTTTAGAGCCGTTTTTTACCAGCATGCCATCATAGCGCTCCTCCGAATCCACCTTCCAGGTGAAGGTCAGCGCGGCGGCCTGCTGAAAGGTCAATGTGACGGCAGGCTCGGTAGAACCCATTCCGGCGTTTCCTGACTTCAGCCAGGGGCCGTCCCCGGTTTCCGTATCCACCGTATAGGGATACGCACCGTCGTTTTCAGCGGCCAGAGTATCCGCAAGGCCGGTGAAAAAATCCGCAAACTCAGCTTCTCCCGCCGCAAGTGCGGGCATGCCCGACGCAAGCGCGGGCAGGGGCAAAGCGCCCAGCACCAGCAAAACTGCCAGCAGCAGGGACAGAAACCTCTTTTTCATTTTTATGTTCTCCTCTCGTTGCAGCGAACTCGGCTGCGGGATAAGACCAGGCAGCGGTAGTGTTGCGGCCCGGCTATGGCAGAAGGAGGAAAAATTCCGGAAGTTGTTTGAAAACGGTGGAAACACCGTATTTTTTCATAACACCGGGTGCAAAAAACAAAGGCGCATCGATTTGCATGACAAATCGATGCACCCGTGTTTGTGCATTCCTTTTGTTCCTCATCTGCCGGAACATTTGAGAGCTTGTACCATATAGAATAAAGCGTACAACCTTCCGGCGAATTTCAGGGGAACTGTGTTTTGTTCCCCCATGAAATCCGCGCGAAAATTCGCACAGCTATTCTATCGGTACAGGCTCTGGGAGATCGTAAGTCTTCTGACTCGCGTTAGAAGGAACCCTCTTGATAAGAGGTTCCTTTGCGTCCGTTTCCTACCTTCCCACAGCGCTTTTTACAGCTGCCCGCAGTGGCGGCCTTTCGGCTCACATATCCTATATTACAGATACAGATATGGTATGCTTCGGAACGGTCTCGCGCTTACAGCGCCGGTCGCGCGGGGCTTTTCACCCCATTCCATCTACGCAGCTCCTGGCCCTTCGGAAAAACGGCAAATTCCCAAAAAAGCGGTACGGCAGCGGCGACGATCTCCTTCCTTTGTGCAAACAGAGCGGCAGCCCGCTTTGTTTGCCAACAGCATAGCACAAGCGTTTTCAAAATACAAGTCCCAACAACATCATTTTTTTGATATCCCTTTTCTAATTCGGCCGCTCTCGCCGCCTTTTTTCACCCTATTAAAAATCTTTCTTCTCTTTTTAAATTCCCAGGAAATCATGCGCTTTTTCTCAGTAACAAAAAGTCTGGTTCGCAAAAGTTCCGTGCCTTTCAAAAAAGAACGACAATATCCATTGACAGGGTAACTTTTATGGTATAGAATGAAGGCACAATTTTATATGCTCCGGCTTTTGTGGCAAATACGCGACCTCAAATCAGAGACACGTATTCTTGTTCGCTGAACATGTTCGCTGAACAAGGGAATCAGGTGCAAAACCTGAACACGGCCTTGTCCGGTCCTTTCCGTTCCCTTCGGAAGGGCGGCTTATCCGGCAAGGCGGTGCTGTAAGCATGGAGCGGGCTTTCTTTCTGCGAAAGCAGGTCACTGGCCGCCCCCTCGGGGCTGGGAAGGCGGGAAGCCCGCGTTGGCAATATGCCTGAACATGCCAGTCAGAAGACCTACAAAAAGAGGATAGTTTGAAAACGTCCGGCGTTTGCCGGAACGTCTTTTTCTCTTACCCACAAAGGCGACAGTTTTTTTGCTGCCGTCTTTTCTTTTGCCTGTCCACAAAGCGCGGCTTCCTATAAAATTTGTTATGACTGGACAAAAGAAAGGGTCGTTTCCTATGAAAAGACAAAAGAAAACACGAATGGCCGCCCTGCTGCTGGCGCTTCTTATGGTGGTGAGCCTGCTGCCCATACAGGCCCTGGCGGCCGTATCCGACAGCGCGGTGAATGAAACAGCGCTGGACACAGCTCAGTATCTCGCAAACACGGTGAAAAGCCCGCAGGTGGGCTCCATCGGCGGCGAATGGACCGTTCTGGGGCTGGCCCGCTCCGACAGCCAGGTTCCCTCCGATTATTACCCCAATTATTACGCCGCTGTGGAAAGCTATGTACAGGGCTGCGGCGGCATACTCAGCGATAAAAAGTATACAGAGTATTCCCGGGTGATCCTGGCCCTTGCCGCTTTGGGCAAGGATGCGAGAAATGTGGCGGGCTATGACCTCACACAGCCCCTGGGAGATTACGAAAAAACCATCTGGCAGGGCATAAACGGCCCGGTCTGGGCATTGCTTGCCCTGGATTCCAGAAATTATCCCATGCCCCAGGCCTCGGGCGCGAAAACACAGGCTGCCCGCCAGCTCTATGTGGACTATATCGTAAAAGCCCAGAACAGCGACGGCGGCTGGAGCCTGCAGGGCAAAAGCGCCGCTTCCGAGGTGGATATCACCGCCATGGCCCTGCAGGCTTTGGCAAAATACCGGGAGCAGCCCGCCGTCAGCCGGGCAGTGGAAAAGGGCTTGACCTGCCTTTCCAAAAAACAGAACGGCAGCGGCGGTTTTTCTCAGGACGGAGCGGTCAACGCGGAAAGCTGTGCCCAAGTGATCGTCGCTCTCTGCGAGCTGGGGATTTCCCTGGACGACCCCAGGTTTACAAAGGGCGGAAAAACTGCTGTGGACGAGCTGCTCACCTTCACCCGGAGGGGCAGCGGATTTTCTCATACCAAGACGAGATTTTCCTCCAATCTGATGGCCACAGAACAGGGACTTTACGCCCTGGCGGCCGTTCAGCGCGCCAGAAGCGGGCGCAGCAGCCTTTACCGCATGAGCGATGCGAGAATGGTAGATCTCAGCGGAGGCAGCCTGACCACCGGCGGCGGACTGCCCGGTAAAAACCAGGATATCACCGCAAGGCCTGTAACGGCTCCGGCCGCCACCTTCTCCGATATTTCCGCCTCCCCCAATCTCGCCGCCATCGAAGCCCTCGCTTCCCGGGAGATCGTGGTGGGAAAGGGCGCCGGGAAATTTGCCCCCGCCGCCAACATGACCCGCGCGGAATTCGCCACCATCGTAGTACAGGCGCTGGGATTGCCCAAAAAAGAAACCACCGTGTTCAAGGATGTTCCCGGCGGAAAATGGTATTCCGCCTATATCGGCTCCGCCTACGGCTACGGCATTGTGGCCGGCGTGTCAAAGGATCGGTTCAACCCCCACGGAACCATCACCAGGCAGGAGGCCGGGGCCATGGTGGCCCGCGCCGCCCGGCTCTGTGGGCTGAACAGCGAGCTGGACGACAGCGCTGTGCGGGATATTCTGGCACAGTTCTCCGATTATCCGAAAATCGAGCGCTGGGCAAGAAAGGATATGGCCTTCTGTTATCAGCTGGGGATCTTGGACTCCTCCGCTTTGACGGTACAGCCCCGCGTCGCCATACAACGCCAGGAAATGGCGCAGATGATTTATCATCTTCTGGTTTTTTCCAATCTGCTTTAAGGAGGTTCCCCATGTGGTGGAAAACGAACAAGTGGAAGGTGCTCCTTCCGGCGGCGGCCGTTCTGCTTTTGGCAGCTGCCTTTTGGCTGGGCGGCTCCTCCGATCCAAAACCAACCGCGCCCGCACAGACCGGGCTTTCTTCTGCCGTTCCCGCGCAAACCCCCGCCCCTGTCCTGAAGGCAGCGCCCTCTCCCGCCCCTTCCCCAAAAGCGCCAAAAAGTACAAAAGCGCCAGCCTCGCCCACCCCTGCGGCGTCTCCTGCCCCGGAAGCCTCTTTCACCCCGGAGCCGGAAGAGCCCACTCCTCCGCCTATACCGGACAACGAGCCTGACCGCTACCTGACAGACCCTGTTCCGGAGGGCAGGCCGGAGCCTGTGGAACCGGAGGAAACGGAAATTTCCGACGAAACGCACACCTGCACCTTATCCATTTCCTGTGAAACGATCCTGAACAACAGGGAGGCGCTGGATCCGGACAAGGCTGAGCTTGTCCCGGAGGACGGCTGGATCTTAAGGCCCGTTACCGCAACCTTTTATCAGGGGGAAAGCGTTTTCAATGTGCTGCAGCGCACCTGTAAGCAGCAGGGGATCCATATGGAATTTGAAAGCACAGTCATGTACCATTCCGCCTATATCGAAGGCATTCACAACCTGTATCAATTTGACTGCGGCGATCTTTCCGGCTGGATGTACAGCGTAAACGGCTGGTTCCCAAACTACGGCTGCAGCCGGTATCAGCTTCAGGAGGGGGACGTGATCTGTTGGGAGTACACCTGTGATCTGGGCGCTGATATCGGAAAAACCGCTGAGTAAAGGAGGATCTATGAATCACAGAGACTCACTTTCCAGCTTTCACCCCACTGTGGCATTTTTCTATTTTGCCGTGGTGCTGGTGCTCTCCATGTTCCTGACCCACCCCCTGTGTCTCGGAATCTCGCTGGGCTCCGCTTTGGCATACAATCTTGTTCTGCATGGAAAAAAAGCTGTGGGGAAACAGCTTTTTTTCCTGTTTCCCATGGCTTCCCTGGCCATTCTGGTCAACGCCGCCTTCAGCCATGCGGGAACTACCGTGCTCACCTATCTTCCCTCCGGCAATGTGCTTACGCTGGAAAGTATTTTGTACGGCTGCGCCGCAGCGGCCATGCTTTCCACGGCGATCCTCTGGTTTTCCTGTTTTCACGCGGTAATGACAGCCGACAAGCTGATGTACCTCTTTGGAAAGGGGATTCCCTCCCTATCGCTGGCGCTCTCCATGACCCTGCGGTTTGTCCCCAGATTTCAGGAACAGCTCCATCGAATTTCCGATGCCCAGCGCTGTGTAAACAGAGGGACAGAGCATGGCAGCTTCCTTCAAAAAACCAAAAACGCCGTTTCCATGCTCTCCGTTCTGATCACATGGGCACTGGAAAACGCCATGGAAACCGCGGACAGTATGAAAAGCCGGGGATATGGCCTGCCGGGGCGCACCGCCTTTTCCCTGTATCGCTTTGACAGCCGGGACAAGGCTGTTCTCTGCTGGCTGCTGGCCGGTGGATTCTGCATCTTTTCCGGCTGGGCCTCCGGCAGCTTTATCTGGCGGTATTACCCCAGCATAAAGGGAGCCGGGCTTACGCCGCAGGCTGTCTGCGCCTATCTCTTTTACCTATTTTTCTGCCTCACGCCAACAGCGTTGGAGCTTTCTGAAAGGGCTCGCTGGAAAAAGCTGAGAGGCGTCGGTACATCGTCAGGACAAGGAGGCGATTCCCATGGAAAACAGCTTTGAGCTGTTCACTGTTTCCGGCTTCAGCTTTGCTTATCCCAATTCCTCCACGGCGGCCCTGCACAACATCCATCTTACCGTTCGCAAGGGGGAATTTCTTGTGCTGTGCGGCCCCTCCGGCAGTGGAAAATCCACACTGCTGCGGCAGCTGAAAACCACACTGGCTCCTTTTGGGGAAAAAACCGGAGAAATCCTGTTTTGCGGCAGGCCGCTTGCGGAAGTTGACCGGCGGGAGCAAAGCCAGAGGATCGGCTTTGTGTTTCAGTCCCCGGAAAATCAAATCGTTACCGACAAGGTATGGCACGAATTGGCATTTGGGCTGGAAAGCTTGGGCTGTGAAACCCCCACGATCCGCCGCCGCGTAGCGGAAATGGCGTCCTTTTTCGGAATAGAACCCTGGTTCACAAAAAATGTTTCCGAGCTTTCAGGGGGCCAGAAGCAGCTCTTGAACTTGGCCTCCGTGATGGTGCTGCAGCCCGATGTTTTGATTTTGGACGAACCTACCGGACAGCTGGATCCCATTGCGGCTTCCGATTTTTTGAACGCCTTGGGGCGCATCAACCGGGAACTGGGAACGACCGTTCTTCTTTCCGAGCACAGATTGGAGGAAGCGCTGCCCCTGGCCTCCACGGCGGCTGTGCTGGATCACGGGACCCTGCTTTGCATCGGAACTCCCGGGGAAATCGGGGCTGCGCTGCGGAAATCGGGACACTCCATGTTTCTGGGCATGCCCACCGCCATGCGGGTATGGGCGGCGGCAGGCTCCGCTCTTCCCTGTCCCATTACCGTTCGGGAGGGCAGACAGTGGCTTACTGCCTTTTCCTCTGAAAAAGCCCTTTCTCCTCTTCCCCCGGAACAGACTCTTTGTTATCCGGAGGAGCCCGTTCTGGAAGCCGAAGAGCTTTGGTTCTGCTATGAAAAGGAGCTTCCGGATATCGTAAAGGGCGTTTCCCTTACGCTGAAGCGGGGACAGTTTACCGCACTTTTGGGAGGAAACGGCGCGGGGAAAACCACTACGCTGAAGCTGCTTTCCGGTCTGCTGAAGCCGTATCGAGGCACGGTAAGGACGGCCGGTGTGCTTGCCGTGCTGCCGCAGGATCCGCAAACGCTCTTTGTAAAGAAGACTGTTTGGGAGGATCTGCTGAGCTTTCTGCGCGAGGAAGGCATTCCCCAAACCGAGGCGGAGCTCCAGGTGCGCCAAACCGCCGCTCTTTGCAGGCTGGAGGCTCTGCTGGAGCGCCACCCCTATGATCTGTCCGGCGGAGAACAACAGCGAGCCGCCTTGGCAAAGATCCTGCTTTTAGAGCCCGATATTCTTTTGCTGGACGAGCCCACAAAGGGACTGGACATGGAATTCAAGCAGATCTTTGCGGAAATTTTGCAGTCCCTTTTGGAAAAGGGAAAAGCTGTTCTCATGGTCAGCCACGATATTGAATTTTGCGCCGGTCACGCCCATCAATGCGCGCTTTTCTTTGAGGGAAACATCGCGGCTATGGGAACGCCCAGAGAATTTTTTTCCGGCAACAGCTTTTACACTACCGCCGCGAACCGTATGGCGCGGGGATTTGTTCCCGGAGCGGTCACCGCAGAAGAGCTGGCGTTCGCCTGCGGCGGGCAGCTTCCCGCCGCCCCAAAACAAAATACCGCGCCTCTTCCGGAACCGCCCATACAAAAGAGCTTGAAAAAGCGAAAAAAGCTGCCCCTCTGGCGAAAAGTCATCGCGGCAGTTACCGGGGTGTCTTTGCTTTTCCTGCTTTTGGAATTCGGAGGCGCTGTTCAGCTTCCTGTTTTCGCGCCGCTAAAGGCGCAAGGGCAGCTTTTCCTGTACGGACTCTGGTTTCTGCTGTGCTTTGCGTTTACCGCCGCCGTCTGCCGCCGATCCGAAAAGCCTCCGGCAGTTCTTCCGCCGGAGGAACGGAAAAAGCTTCCTCTCCGAACGATACTCGCGTCAGCTGTTATTTTGCTGTTGATTCCCGTCACGCTGTTCTGTGGCGTCGCTTTTTGGAACGGTCGAAAATACGCATTTCTTTCTCTTCTGATCCTTCTGGAAGCCATGCTTCCCTTCTTCCTTGTTTTTGAAGGAAAAAAGCCCAGTTCCAGAGAACTGGGCGTAATTGCGGTACTGAGCGCTCTGGGCATTGCGGGGCGGGCGGTTTTCTTTATGCTTCCCCAGTTTAAGCCCGTAATTGCCATTGTCATTTTGGCGGGCGCCGTTTTTGGCGGAGAAACCGGCTTTCTCACCGGGGCGATCACCATGCTCTGCTCCAATATGCTTACCGGGCAGGGGCCCTGGACGCCGTGGCAAATGTTTGCCATGGGCCTTGTGGGCTTTATTGCGGGCCTTCTGTTCCGGCAGGGCAGGCTCAGCCGAAATCGCATTATGCTGTGCCTGTACGGCGTTTTATCCGCCATACTTCTATACGGCGGCATTATGAACCCCGCCTCCTTACTGATGTTCAGCACGGAAATCAACTGGGAAATGCTGCTGGCCTATTATGTTTCCGGCTTTCCCTTTGACTGCGTTCATGCCGCAGCGACCTTCTTTTTTCTCTGGTTCGGCGCACAGCCCATGCTTCAGAAGCTGGAGCGCGTCAAAACAAAATACGGGATCGGCAAACAGCTTTTATAAAACTCCTTCTTTTCCCTGTTCAAATCCGCACCGAATTCGGGAAAACGCATACAATGGGAAGAAAGCAGCGTTACGCCAGAAAATATCGGACATAGCCCAGCAAAACCTGTGTGACGCCGCCATGAATCAAAGGAGGAGATTTCATGCCCGAAAACGAAGGCACTCCCGAATTCGATTGCCGGGATTATTTCAAAGAAGCAGTCTGTATCGACGCCATGCGGATCTACGATTCCTGCAGCGAATAACAGTGTGCTTGCTAGAGGAAGGGTGGAAAATTTTTCAATACCGCTCCCACAATGTTATATCCAAGGAAAATTCCTTTGGCGCATTTCCTTTCTTCTTTTCGTACAGAACGGATTCAATTACATTTTTAAGAAGCCGATTGCGATCTTGCGGCGAAGCGTCTGGATAAGAATCCAATACATCACAAATGGCGTCATATACTTTTTTCACATCTACCGTTTGCTTGCCGCGCTGTAATATTTTCTCCTGTCTGCCTTTCAAAGTATCTATCCTGCTTTGCAAATCATCACGGCGGGCAACAAAGGTAGGTATATCATAAATGCCCTGTTCCACCAGATCATGGAGCTTATTCAACTGTCCCTGCAATTTCTTGATTTCACGCTCAATGAGGGGCAGCTCCGTTTCTGCTGAATCTACCCGAGGCTGGGCATTTCCACTTTTCATGACCATTTCCATTTGTTCTGATTCCAGCTTTAACCGCTGCAAAATAGCTTCTTCAACATATTCCAGACGGCTTGATACATTGCAGCCATTTTTCAAACACACCAGCAGCGGTCCTCCCCGGCAGCCCTGCCGCTGCATAGAAGCTCCACAATGGGCACACTTGACAATCCCTGCCAGTGGATTTGCCACCTCGCCGGTAAAATGCGGCTCATGCGTCCTTGCAGCAAGGCGTACCTGCACCTTATCGAATAACTTCTGACTGATGATTGCGGGGTGCACCCCCTCTACTGAGATCCACTCCTCTTTGGGACGATGGATCGTGATCTGTTTTTCATTTCCTCTGGTGCCTTTGCGAATATAGCTATCTCTGTTCCAGACTACTTTACCAAGGTACACCGGGTTTCGCAAAATCTTCAGCACTGTGGTTCGAGCAAAGGTCTCCCCTCTTCTGGGTTTTGCTCCCAAACTATTGACTAAATCTGCAATACGTTGTGCGCCCATACCTCGATTGGCATAACAGTCATACATCATCTCTACAAAGCGAGATTCTTCCTCCACAATGCGCAGTGTGGGAGTTTTTCCGGCATATGCGCGTTCATATCCATACGGTGGATTGGCACAATAACCTCCATCAGATATTGTTTTCAATTTTCCCCGCTGCAATCTCTTTTTTATCATACGGAGTTCCTGTCGCCCTAAAAAGGTTTCAAACTCCGTGTAAGTCTCGTCCAGTTCATTTGACAGGTCGTATGTTTTAGTAGGCGTAATGATCTTCGTACCAGAGTACTTAAAAGCGTCCAAAATTGCGCCTTGATCGCTCATGGAACCGCGCCCCAGCCGCTGAATATCCATGCACAGTACAGCTTCGTACTTTCCCTTTTCAACTGCTTCCAACAGCCGGAGCATTTGCGGGCGGGAAAACAAGCTGTCCCCGGATACAACTTCTAAAAAAACATCTTCCGGGGCAACATAGATTTTTTCCCGCTCCATAAAGTTGTTTAACAGTTCCCGGTGCTTTTGCAGGACTTCCTCTACAGATTCATGGGGATCATCTGCTCGGCTTTTGCGCAGGTATTCGGCATATGGCTTTTTTACCGCCATGATTCTGTCTCCTTTCACTTCCCGTCCAGTGGACGGGAAGACATTTTTTGATCGTTCAGTTTGATAGCTTCTGCTTTGTCTCTTGGATAAACGGCAAAAATTGTTCATAGACCTGCCGCTCCAAGTCACTCAATAAAAATTTGTCACGTGCATACAATGTTTTCATTCGCTCTGCTCTGATGGAAGCGGCAGATATACTGATATCACACAGTTCCTTGATCTCCTGGGCGTTGTGGATATCTAAGGCCCAGAGGACGCAGGCAGGAGCCAGCAGGCGGGATGCAAAGACGTTTGCTTCCATCTCCTCCTGCGGCGAGCGGTCACCCACACTGTGGCCCAGAAAGATGTGGCCCAGCTCATGAGCAACGGTAAATCGGCTGCGCTGAGGCGTGTCTTCCTCGTCAAAAATAACTGCCCAGCGGTTTCCTTCTCTCACTGTTGCGCCGGACTGATTCGGAAGCAAAATCAGCGCTTTGCTGTTTGCTATCAGTTTGATTCCAGCGGATCGCGCGATTTCCGAGACCTTCACAGGCAGCGTATCAACGTGATAATCAAGCAGGCACTGCCATGCAGCATTGCGGCTTTGCTTATAAAGCCCATAGATAGTATTCAAATTTTATCACCCCGGAAGTATTTTCTGCTTTCGGGGCTATTTTTATTTACTCAAAAGTCAACATCGGCATCAGGAGCGTTAAATATTTTTTCTATCTCTTCCTTTGGTCTCTCTACCCAACCAGACGGAGTGCTGTTATCCACGCTTCGGGCAGCCTGCCACACTCTAACCATTTCAACAGGTTTTTGCTCCTTTTGATGTTCTGTCATCAAATACTTTTCTTCTTTCAATAACATTCCTGCATATTCGTTGAGCTGTTCTTTCCCACTCATATTCAAGCGATCAAAGCTGTGCGTAATACTTTCCAGCAAAGCTTGATACTCACTATCACGTTCCCCCGCTTCCGGCTCTGCTGGGGCGGGGAATTTTTTTGTTGTTTGAATTTCATTAGCTGCTTCCAATGAGTCAAGACCAATTTGCAAAATTTGAGCAATGGCTTTAGTTTGTGTAGCAAGCTTATTTGCATGTTGGTAATCATTTATATACTTATACATTTCGCTTGAAACAGTAATCGAAAATCTGGGTCGATCAGATGCCATAGTATTCACCTCGATGTTTATAATAATTTTTATTATGCACCTTTGCACCACTGGTGTCAAGAATTTTATCACCAAAGCCAAAAAGCCTATTGACTTTTCACCATTGGTGAATTATTATATAGACGAAACTTCACCATTGGTGAAAAATAAGAGGTGACATCATGGAAACAAAAAAGCGTATGTCAATCAGCATACCTACCGAACTAGAAAAGCGTTTGGCAGAACTGAGAAAAACAGATCGTTTCTGCCGCTCATCCTATGCAGAAATCATACGCTGCATTATGGATGTTGGTATAACGGAAATCAAACGCACTGTAAATTTGGACGACCCTGCCACATCTAACCGCCGAGCTGGATAGAACTAAAAACAATAGCATGAAAGGAGAAACTATGAAATACATTGAAAGAAATCCTCGCTTGGTAGAGGAAATGAAAAAAGCAAAACAGAGCGATACGTTTTGAAAAAATAGCACTTCCCGCCCAATGAGCGGGAAGTGAAAGGAAGTGATTCTATTGGCACGTGAAAAGCAGAGAGATCGTAGGCAAATCAGTCATACTGCATCGACAATGAAAGGGTTCACTGTTCCAAAAAAGAAACAAGAGCGGGAAAACCAAATAGCTAAAATGAAAGGAGTGAAACTCTTGATTGTCAATCCAGAAGAATACTCCGCGTTAGCAACTGAATTAAAAGAAATCAAAACATAGCTTGGGAAGTTCGTTTATCTATGGTTTCCAAGACTTTATCCCTTCCAAATATGTAGAGATTTTGCGGAGATGAACACTTTGTTATCAGCCCTTTTACATCACTTAAGAAAGCAAATTCGAAGCTTTGCTGAGTAGATTCCAAAGATAATATCGCCATGCTTTCCGGTACTAAAACACACGGCACCGTATGTAATTTTTTTTGAAATGCCTGATTCAGCTTGTGATTTCCATCAATAACGACTCCTGTATCGCCAGGAAGTGTAGGAAGAAAGCATACCAAAATTTTATCTTCTGGCGGATAGTAGTATTCTTGCTTAATTATGGTTTTCGGAAATCGTCTGTATTCACAAAGCTGACCTTTCGACAGACGGACCTCCTGCGCAGAACGAATTAACAAGTCTGATGGGCAGTATCTAATGTTAGCGGTTACATAATCAATTAAAAACGTCCATACGAACTCTTCGTAACCATAATACTTTCGTGTGTACTTAAACTTCTTAATCATAGTAATATCTAACGAGAATCCCCCAACAAGGCCGGGTTTTGAATCAAACAAACGTTCTTCCCACATCTGACGAAATTTTTCGGATTCCGCACAAGACAAACTGTCATTTGGTAACATGTTCAAAATCTGATCAAAAGTGCTCTTTTCCAAGAAATTTTCATCCTTTCAAGCATTCTAGAATATGTAAATCTATTTTAGAATACAACTTTTTTCAACAAAAGACAAGCCAGCAGTCAAGCCCGTATACCATAAAGATTTATGGAAGGAGTGATAACAATGGCAAAGCGAACAAAAGATTTAGGTACGCCTACAATAACCGTCAGGTATTGCCCGATCACGCCAGAACAGCTTGCTGAAAAACGCAGAGACAGGGAAATTATCGCTTCTGCCATGTTCAGCCATATGCTGGGTTTCCCTGTTACTGCCACCGTCTATGATAACGAATCAAACATCTGCCCCCGCAAAGAAGTACATATCTGCCACGGAGATGAAGTTGTCTATCCTAACAGGACAAAGCCTGAAGATTTGCCGGAATGGGCAATCAACGCAATCAATTCTGACGCATACAAGCTCGGAGAAAACCGAGTTGCTCAGATGATGAAAAACAAAATTTAGCCAAAAATTTGAGATGTAAGAAAAAGCGATCCGAATCAGTCGCTTTGGGGACAAGCCCCACCCACTGAGGGCGGTCAAATATAGAAATTGAAAATCAGGAGGTACAGCATGAAAGAAAAAGCTTTGATAGATGCGGTAGAAGAAGGGAATCTTGACGAAGTCAAGCGTTTGGTTGCCGATGGTGCTGACATTCACGCTTATGAGGATATGGCTTTGAAAATGGCAGCGCACGGTAAAAATGCTGAAATAGTAAGGGTTTTGTTGAATGCCGGTGCTGACGTCCATGCCATGCGAGACATAGCCCTGAGAGTGGCTGCCTCCCATGGTTCTTCTAACATCGTAAAGACTTTGTTAGAAGCGAATGCCAATATACACATTCTGGATGACTACCCATTAGCTGGGGCGGCAAAGAATGGCCACACTGATACCGTACAGGTTTTGCTAGAAGCTGGCGCGGATATTCATGCCGATGATGATAGAGCGTTAAGAAGGGCGGCAGAAAGTGGCCGTACCGAAACGGTAAAAGTTTTGCTGAACGCGGGGGCTGACGTCCATGCTGAGCAAGACGAAGCCCTACAGAAGGCGGCAGCCAACGGACACACCGATACTGTGAAGGTTTTGTTAGAGGCAGGTGCTGATGTACACGCCTGTTCTGAGATAGCTCTGGCATGGGCAGCCATGCATTACAAATATGATACCGTGCGGATTCTATTGGAAGCAGGAGCTGACCCTTCAAGAGGGTACGCTAAGGAAGACATTCCTTCTTCCATGAAGGATTTTATTGACAAGGTCGTCGAAGAAATTTCTTCAAGATTTTCTGTCACTTACCCGGAAAACTTGTACTTGCTTTGCAACCGGCAGAATTGGTTTACCTGCGGCACCAGCGAACAATACGACAAGATATTCCGCGCTAACAACGACGGCGTCCCCATTGAGGAAATCGCCGCCATGATTTGGGTCTGCTCCGAGGACGTGAGCAGGAACGATGTCCTGCAAATTTTGAAAGCAGAACGAGAAAAGTATCTGGCTCCTCCCTCCCCTTCACAGGAACAGGAGCTGGAGAGGTAGGCTTTCCGTCATTTGGCTCTACCACTTCCCGACCGTTGGGCGGGAAGTCAATTTCAAAACAAAGGAGACAGCACTATGAAAGAACTAAAGGTACGTCTTACGTTCACAGAGCCGATTTTAGGGACAAGTCCTGCAAACGAAGATGTTTACAGGGACTTCGTTGCTTCCAAGTCACCGGACACTGCAAGTATTGAAGATGAGGTGGAAGCTCTTGGTACAGACGGTGTCGTAGAAAAGGGCAAAACTATTTTTCCAAAGTTGGAAGACGGCACGCCGTTTCTCTATGACTATCAGATCAAGGGCTTCTTTAAGGATACCTGTGGAGGATTACGAAAAGTTGAGGGAACAGAATCCAGCAAAATCAAGGCCTTTAAGAAAGAGATTGATAAGCTTATCTTCCCCGAACCGCGGAAAATTTCCATTCGTTTTGATGGGAAGATTGGTGAATGCCAAAGGCCACTGCGGGGCCAAACAATGCAGGGAGAAAGGGTGAGCCTCGCAATCAGTGAAGAGATCCCGGCTGGCGCTACTGTGGAATTTTCTATTGCTATGCTTTCTGAAAGCCATGAGAAAGCAGTAAAAGAATGGCTGGATTACGGAAGGTTTTCCGGTATTGGGCAATGGAGAAACTCCGGTAAAGGACGTTTCACATGGGAAGAAATTGAGTAAGAGCTGCAAAAAATCTGCATTATTTGACTTAAAGTGGCAAAGGCAAGGAGTTGCAATGGAATGCAAAGGCGGGGGTTGGCAGCGATTCGAACAGCAAAGGAATTGCACAGCATCGTAGCGCCGCGCTAAGGCCAAGACTCGACTAGCAAAGTGCAGAGTATCGCAGCGGCACTGAACAGCTATGCCTTGATTAGCTGAGCCCGGAGCAGTAGGAACATCAAAAAAGCCAGGAGGCATAGCAAAGTCGTTTACACCGTACAGGAGGAACCGTTCCAATACATTCATAAAGAGGAAGAGATGGAACTGTCAGATTACTTCTATCTATTGTGTTTCTGCGGTGGAAAAGAGTACCCGTTTGCTTTCCGTAAATGTAGGAAAGCAGAAAACAGCCTTAAAGCGGTTTTAGAAGGTCTATCCTTTTTACAAGGGCGTACTTTCTCTGGCATTGAAGATGTCGTGCCCTGCGAGGAAGCAAAACCATACGATTGACCATTCCCCGGTTTCCAGCGGGTTTCCTGCAAAAAGCCCGCTTCCAGCCCATAGGGTAAAAACACAAAAGAGAGGTTAAAAAATGGACAAGAAAAAGTTTTACCGGAATGAATATGGAGAACTGCGTATAGGACGAATCGTTATTACATCAATACTGCTGCTTGCCATATTGATGGTGGTATTTTCGTTCTGGACGATAATTCCCGCCGGTCATACCGGCGTTGTCTCCACATTCGGGCGCGTCAGCGAGAATGTTCTACAGGAAGGCTTTCACCCCAAAGCGCCGTGGCAGCAGGTTACAAAGATGGATAACCGCATCGTCAAACTGGAGATCACCACCGAGGCCTTCAGCTCAGACCTGCAATCTGTCAGTGTGTGTATTGCCGTCAATTACAGGATCGATACCAGCAAATCCTACTCTATCATCAAAAATGTTGGCAGGGACTATGAAAATGTTCTCATTGCCCCAACTGTGAATGAGGTGATGAAGTCCATCATGTCGCAGCATACAGCAGAACAGAGCATAACCAGTCGCACCGTTGTGTCGGAGGATTTGATGGAAGGACTGAACAAAAAACTGAGCGCCAGCGGAATTACTGTCGTAGATATCAATATCATTGATTTTGATTTTAGCGATGCGTACATGGACGCTGTAGAGGCAAAACAAATTGCTGAGCAGAAAAAGCTACAAGCTACTATTGAACAGGAACAGAAGACCATTGAAAAAAAGGCCGAGGCTGAAAGACAACTGATTGCCGCACAAACTGAGGCCGAATCCATCGTTGCCGTAGCAAAAGCCCAAGCGGAGGCAAACGAGAATCTATCTAAGAGCCTGACTTCTGAATTGATCGATTATCAGAAGGTGGAGAAATGGAATGGCGAAATGCCTACTGTATACGGTGGAAGTGCCATCGTCAGTTTAGATGATAAGAACTCTACTACCCCAAGTACACCGGCTGAATAGTACATAAGGTTTCCAGCGGGTTTCCTGCAAAAAGCCCGCTTCCAGCCCATAGGGGCAGAAGTCAGATTTAGGCTCTGAAAAAGGAGTGTGTGAAAATGTGTAAAGTAATCGCGATTGCAAATCAAAAGGGCGGGGTGGCAAAGACTACCACCACGGTAAATTTAGGCGTTGCGCTGGCGCAGCTCGGCAAAAGGGTGCTGCTGGTGGATAACGACCCCCAGGGCAGCTTGACGATCAGCCTGGGCGAGGAGCCGGACAGCCTGGATATTACCCTGTCCTCTCTTATGGAGGTCACCATACGGGAGGATAGGATAAGTTGGGAGAAGGGGATCCTCCGCCATTTGGAGGGAGTAGACTTCGTTCCTGCAAATCTGGCTTTGTCCGGCTTAGAGGTGTCCCTTGTTAATGTAATGAGCCGGGAAACTGTGCTTCGGAGATATCTGGAGCAGGTCAAGAAGCACTACGACTACATACTGATTGACTGCAACCCCTCGCTGGGTATGCTCACCATCAACAGCCTGACAGCGGCGGATTCCGTACTGATCCCTGTGGAAACACAATACTTGTCCGCCCGGGGTATGGTGCTTCTCATGCAGACCATACAGACGGTTCGCCGCCAGATCAATCGGCGGTTGGAAATTGAGGGCATTTTGCTGACCAAAGTCCAGCCTGGTGCAAATCACCCCAAACAAATCATCGAGGTAATCCGGCAGGAATACGGCGGGAATATCCCCGTTTTTGAAAACAGGATTCCCCTGTCTATCAAGGCGGCAGACGCTTCCGTTGCCCGGACAAGCGTTCTGAAATTCGCTGCAAGCAGCAAGGTCGCCAAAGCGTATCAAGCGCTGGCGGCGGAGCTGATTGGGAGGGAAGCAAAATGAAACCGAACATGGACTTTTCGCTGGGCGGGCTGGACAAGATTTTCCGCCCCGCAGGAAACGCAGCAGAGAACAAGCATATTGTGATTCTTCCCCTCGCCGAGCTGCACCAGCACCCGCAATTAGCGGTAGAAGTACGGCAGGACGCTTATCTGGACGAGCTGACCGATAGTATCCGCAAAAACGGGCTGTTGGAAGAAATACGAGCTTTCCCCGACCCGGACGGCGGGTACTGGATCATTTCAGGACGCCACCGCTGTATGGCAGCACAGCGAGCGGGGTTATCCGAAATACCTGTTATCTTGGACGATACCATGACGCAGGAGACGGCGGAAATCGCCATCACAGACTGCAATCTCCGGCACGAGCTGGGGGTTATGGAAAAGGCATGGACGTACAGGATCAAGCGGGAAGCTGAATCCCGGCAGGGCTACCGCACCGATCTGCACCCGGAGGACGGGAACCTCCCGACCATCTGGTCAGACCATCGTCCCGATGGTCTGGAAGTGGACGCCCCCACGGAAAGTGAACGCACGATTCAGCGCTATATCCGGTTGACCTATCTGGTGCCGGAGCTGCAAGCACTGGCAGACCGGCAGGACAGCACGGCCCTCAAAATCCGCACCGGCGCGGCGCTATCCTATCTCTCCGCTTCTTTACAGCATGATATCGCTTGTTGGATCAAAGATTATGGAAAAACGCCGGATATGAAGACTGCGGAGGAATGGAAGCTTCTCTGGGAAGATATCTCCTCCGATGATGTTTTGCTATGGTTCCAACAGGAGGACAAGCCCAAAGAAAAGTCTGTCAGCGTTTCCCTCCCCTATTCTAAGATCTCCAATGTAATCCCTGCTGGGTACGGCAAAAAGGAAATTACCGAGCTGGTGCAGACGCTGCTGAAAGATTGGGCTGCCAGAAACGAAGTGGTATCGGAAGACCCTTTCCCTGACCTGAAAATCGGGGAATGGGCTGAAGGTCATGGAGCCTTGTTGACATGGGGCGAGCTGCGGATTGGTATGAAAGTTTTGGAAGACTGTTCTACCGTATCTCACCCGTGCTTCAGGATTGGGCAGGTGGAAAAGTTCACGCAGCTTGAAAATGGCGAGGACAGGATAATCCTGCGGGACAGCACAAGAAGCCACGCCTATATCAATCGCTCCTACATTGACCGTGGTACTACAAAACTATACCGCCCTGTTTCCGAGAAAGAAGCCGTAGGATTGCCCGAACCGGGAACAGAATCACAGGGAAACGGCAGTTGTATCACCGGGCTTTCTCCCAGCGGACACTGTGGGGCGGCTCATTACTGCGACCAGCCGTATGACTGCTGTCAAGACTGCCCGGAGGAATGCAATGTGCGCTGCGGGTGGATCAAGGAATGAAAGGATTACTGCTATGTATTATTTACTCTTTTTTATTGCCCTATTGTTTATACTCTGTGTCCCGGCTTTTCTGCGTGGCAAACGATTAATCGAGGACTATCTTTCTAAAATACCATCTGCATTTATCGCAACTCTTATACTTACGGTCTTATTTGGATTCTATTTTTCTCATGGTGAAGTAGAATTGGAAAAAAATTACACGAAGTCGTACACCATTTTGGAATCCTATCCGCTGAAGGTTACAGGCAATCAAATGATCATACAAAGAAATGGATATTGGGAAGAATTCAATATTTCCAGAGACAGTTATCGTTTTATGGAAAAGACTTCCGCAAAGGAACCATGTGTTGAAAAAAGAATCACGCATTATGAGCCAAAAAATGGGAAAAGATTCTGGTTTTTGCTCCATTCCTTTGATGGAGATCCTTACGAAGTAGTTATCGTGCCTGAAGGAGAACTTAACGATTACATTTCCTTTTTTAACATCAAATAACTTATCGTCCAGTGGGCGAAAGGTTGAAACGCTAAAACAAAACTAAGGAGGGAACGTCATGATAAACTTGTTATTCGAAAACTTCTATTTCTGCTGCACCATCAATTTATTATGCGTAATATTCTTTGTAAAAATTTGCACCTATGTCAAAGAAGCTTTTAAATCAGGAGAGATCAAAGAATTCCCCTATAATGTTTCTCTGGGTCTAGCATTAGTTGAAACTACTTTCGCCGTTATTCTAACGACAGGATTTACATGGTTTGCCTATCAAAGAGGGGTATAACAAAAAAACAACTTGGAGGCGCAGTATGACAAACTTTATTAAAGACTTCTTTTCATGAGTACAAGTTTCACACTCCTATATAACAGGGTTCCGGCGTGTTCACCCCTGAAAGCCCGCCTCCAGCCCGAAACGGGAAACAAATTTTTCTCCATTGATTGGAAAAGAAAAGGAGGAACTATCATGGCATACCTTATTTTGTTTTTAATTGCCCTTGCTTGCTGGCTCCCTTTGCTGATAACGGAAAGCAAAGTGGAATTTCCAGAACATGAAACAAACGAAGAAAAAAAGAAGCGAATCCTGCGCAACGCACGAAAAGAAGCTATATGTGACTGGTTAGTTAATTCTTTTGCCACCGCGCTTGCTATTGCTGGAATCGTTCTGATTTTTTCGATTATTGTATCCGTAATCATGCCCTATCAGTATGATGAGCACTATGCCGTTACAGAATCCTATGACCTCGCCATTACGGGGGAAACCGTCTGGATTCAGGGCGATGACATGAGTTTTCAAAAACTGCGCGGGGATTACTCTGTGATAGGGAAAGATACCTGCGAATCCCCCAGACTGGAAACTCACCAATACTCTGGTGAAGCCAGTGATTTTGTGAAAAAAATGGAGATTCTGGTTTCTTTTTCCTATAAACGATGTGAAAACCAGAGATGTTGATGTAATCGTTGTCCCAAAAGACGACTTGGCATATTACTTAAATCTTCTGCAATGAACTGAAAGTGCGGCGGAAGTTCCCAACAGAGAAGCAGCCATAACGATGGTCATAACTTCCCGCCCACTGGTCGCGGGCGGGAATCACAAGCCTTGTGATAATTTGAAAGGAGGTTTCTATGGTAAAAGAGAAAAAGAGTACACTTTGCAATAGCCCGGACTGCGAGTTTTACAGCGCAGAGTACAAGCACTGCTGCGGTCTGCCCGCATTCCTCCAGCAGGATTTCAAACTGCGGGATATGAGTAAGCTGCGCCGAGTGGTAGAGGAGCACCACTGTCAAAGCCCTGTGCTGATGGAAGCTTGCAGTAATGCAAGGCGACCTGAAAGGAGGCGTACACGGTGAATACAGAGCGCAGCGCGATGTTTGAAGTTTGGCTCAGAGGGAAAAGAATTTTCTATTGTGAGGATAAAAGCTGCATTCCAGCTAAACAGGATCAAAACTCCCTGCTGAAAGCAGGATATACCCTGTTTTTGAACGGACAGGAAATAAGGAGCATGAGACAATGAAAAGTGAATGGCGTGTTGGACATCGTATGGAGGGCTACTCCCGTCAATACTGCCTGTATCGGTTGCGCGACACCTCCGTATCGGACAACCCAGGCAACCGGGAATATGATCGCAACTGGTATCCAAATCAGGAACTAGCAGAAAAGGCAGCCGCCGCAATAAATGCTGAAGAAGGAGTGTAAAAGTGAAAGCAGCATTTAGGTATCCCGGCAGTAAATGGAGCATTGCAAAGCCGTTCGTAGTGGCAGGATTTGAAATATTTGGGAAGAGTCTTTGTGTTATGGAGAAAATTAAGCGTGGGTGGAAAGTAAGGCTCTACGGCACCAATACTTTTTTGACAGAGGAAAAGGCAGAATCAGCGCTTGCCAAGCAAAGAAAGGGCAATTCATGAGCAAACGAAAGAGACTTACAAAAGAGGAACGCAACCTAATCCTTGAAAAAACCAATGGCCATTGCGCCTACTGTGGCTGCCTAATTAGCTCCAAAGAAATGCAAGTAGATCACATTATACCACTGCGAAAAGGAGGAGCAGACGAGATAGAAAATATGTTACCAGCCTGCCGAAGCTGTAACCACTACAAAAGCACTCTGTCCGTACAGCAATTCCGAGAGCGAGTGGAAGCAATGCCGGGTGTTCTATTAAAAGGCAGCGTAACCTATAAAAACGCTGTACGTTTTGGACTTGTGGAGCCAAGACCTAGAAAAGTAGTTTTCTATTTTGAAAAAGAGGATACTAAATGGAACGTTTATCACTGCAACGTCTGAAACCCAAAAAAGCAAAAGAATATACATATTACACGATCCCCAAGCCTCTTGTAGATGATCCTTTGTTTGATGGGGTTTCACTGGACGCTGCCCTGCTCTACTGCCAAATGGCGGAGCGGCTGGTTTTTTCCGAGCAAAACGCCGATGATTTCACTGATTCTAACGGCAATATCTTTATTATTTATTCCGTGGAAGAAATCGCCGAAAAAAGGCGCTGCTCCCTGAATACCGCCGTGAAGTGGCTTGCCCAGCTGGAGAATAAAGGGCTGATTGAAAAAAAGCGACGCGGGCAAGGGAAACCCACGCTCATCTATGTAAATGATTTCATGTCAGCATTTGATGAGACAGAACCTGCTCCAATCTCTGAGGTTGGAGATCCTCCCGAACCCGAAATTTCAGAATCGCAAAAAGTCAAATTCTTGAATCGTAAAATTTGCGATTCTAGAATCGCAAAAAATCAAACTCTAGAATCGCAAAATTTGCGATGTATAAAGAAAGACCTTAGAGAGAAAGACCTTAAAGACCTTTCTTCTTCCTCTGAGGAAGAAGAGGAATTATCCGTTAGTAAGCTCCTAAAGTTGGAGCAGGAGATCAAACAGCAGATACAGGAGCAGTATTTGCTGGAAGCCCACCCGGGGGATAGTGCGCTCATCGGCAGCATTGTGGAACTGATGGTAGAGCTGGAATGCCGTAACGGCTCCGTTACGATTGGCGGCACAGTTTATCCCGGAGCGCTGGTAAAAAAGCGATTGCACAGCCTGGACTTTTCCCACATCGAGTATGTGATGGCAAAGGCGAAATCCGTAAAAGGCGTCCACAGTCCTAAAGCTTATCTACTGACCCTGCTCTACAACGCCCCCACGGAAATGGAGTTTGCTGAACAGGTAGAGATAAACGGGTTTAACGATGGCTCGTGACTTTCCGAACAGTGGGCGGGAAGTTAAAAAACCAAAAGGAGAAAACATATGAAAAAGTTAAGAAACAATCCGAAAATCAAATGGCTGCGTCAGGCTGCTACTGTCGCAAAGTGGGCAATTTTCGTTATTCTCGGTTTGCTGTTTGCCGTGCTGGGCATTTGGCAGCAAAACCCGTATCAGGTTCTCATCGGCGGGATTGGCATGGTGCTGGGAGTAATCAATGTCAAAATTTCAAGGAGGCAGAAAGATGAAAACACCTGAAGAAATTGCCGTGCATGAGCTGCTGCAAAACATTTCCTACCTTCAGGAGTTTCGAAATCTCAGCGCTAACCTCGTCCTGCTGTCATGCGGAGCTGGGAATGCCTGCGAAACCATATTGGGCAATGTGCTTCCGGAAGACTGTAACATGGAAACAGTGCTGCTAAGGACAGACACTGCCTTCGCAGCTTTAAAAAAAGCAAGTGATACCGCACAGACGCAAGGTCAGAAACGGTGGTACGACCTACTACACAAAAGATATCTGGAAGGGGCCACGGTAGAAGAACTGAGCCAGCGATACTCCATAAGCAAGCAAACAACATACAGAAATATCAAAAAAGCAGAAACGGCTTTTGCTCTGTACTTCTTTGAGAATCCGATGAGAATTCAGTGAGAAAATAGTGAGAAATTAATGAGAAAAAGACCGGATGACAAGCGGAAAAATACCTGCTATACTAAGTACAGTGATAAACTGTATCAAAAGAGCAGGAGGTGGCTAAAAATGGAAAACACCACAAGGCAAATCAGCCTTCTCAGCAGCAGCCTTGCCCAAGAATTGAACTGCTCAGAAAAAACGGCTCAAAAAGTATTATCCGTTTTGTTTGACTGCTCCGCCAAAGCCGCAGTCGAGGAAATCAAAAAACAGGAAGCACGGAAAAGCAAATCCAAGGTCACGGCAGTAAGAAAAATCCTGCGGGAGTATAACCGCATCAGGGAATCTGTTGCCTGCGCTGTAACCGGTACGGCGGACGTGCTGGAAAACACGGAAATACAGCGGCTCATGCAACAGGAGGAGAGCGTAAAGAATCGGCAGGTCAGAGCTTTGGCCCTACAGGCCGGGAAAAGCAGCGTTCTCTTAGCCCAGATAAACTCCGCGCTGAAAAATCTGAAACGAATCAGTCAAGCTTCCGGTAAGCCTGCTCAAAAAAGGCAGTACGGTCTTATCTACTATAAATACATCGCCGGATACGGCACACAGGAAATTCTAGAGAAATTTCATATCGAAAGAACCGTTTACTATGAAAATCTCCGCACCGCAGAAGAAACCCTTGCCCTGTTGATGTTCGGCGCAAATTCTGCACAGGAGGAATTGTATCAGCCCGCTTAAGTGCTTTTGAACAGCAATTTCATTTAGGAAAAAGGACCCCGAAAAGGGTCTTTTTTTATGCGTCAAAAAAGAAAGGAGGGATCTTCTCGTGGACATCGCAACAAGAGCGGAAATGATTCTGGCAACTGTCAAAGATGTGCTGAGAAGCCAGGCAGTTCCAAATGGTAACGATACCAAAAATCTACTGCGCTATATTCTGGAATCGGAATACAGGACGGAAGATAAAATTGAAAAAGCAGGAAAGCTGCTGTTTGAGCGCTATCAAAATGTTGCAGCTGTGACCCGCATGGACACTGTGCTTTTTTCAGAGGACGGAGCCGAACTTAGCGGAACCACTATCGAATGGGACGGATTAGCCTACTGCGTGCAAGAATGCCTGTCAGATGGAAGCTATATGAATGCCGCAGAAAAAAAAGAATATCAGGATTTTGCGGAGATAGAAAAAGAGAACGCAAAACATGAAGTGGAAAAAGCTCTCGGAAGCGATTCCAGAGAAGCAAAAATACACGTCTCAATGGAGTATGGATCAATCGCATGGGACGAGCTGACCGACGACTCGGACGAATATGTGAGATACTCCGTTGCCTTTTACGGCAATGAAAAAGCTCAATTACAGCTTGTCCATGACCCCAGCGACACAGTTAGGGAAGTTCTTGCCGAAAAGGGAAACCCCACGGTTCATCTTGCGCTTTTAGCGGCCGAAGAGCAGAACGCAGATGTCCTACAGGCAGTTATGAAAAATGGAACCGCTACAGTTCAAGCTGCTGTCATTGAACGGTTTTTGGACGATCCAGAAACATTAATGAAGATGTGTCATGACTTACAGCCGGAAGTGAAAAGAGCGCTGCTGGAATCTTCTGACCCCCATATAGCCATGCTGGGAATTTCAGAAGCAAGCTTAAAGCAGTGCCAAAGGCTATCCCAAGCTCCCGACCTGAACATTTTTGAGCAAATGTCGTTGGAAGACAGGTTGGAAGACCTGAATGCAAGCCTGCCCAAGCCCGCAATACAATAAAAGAAAGGAAAGAAGAGCATGAAAAGAAAAAAAGTGATCGCCCTGCTGTTAGTGCTGGCGCTGTGTATCGGTATGATCCCCAGCACGGCGCTGGCAGCAGGAACCCCAGATATCCCCCACGGGGCAGTGGTGGAGGATACCGGCAGCGCTGTGGAATCTGCTCTGCCCGATGAAGGCTCCGGGACAGAGAGCAGCAACTTCCCGCCCAATGGTCAGGAAGTTTCAGACAGCTCCGCGCCATCGGAAGCAGAATCGTCGGCGACCTCAGAGCCGCCTACCGAGATCCCCGGCAGTTTGCCGGAAGAATCCTCTTCGGCAAGTTCCCGGGCAACAACCGAAAAGCCCGTGTATACCGAAAAGCAGCACGCCCCGAATCTCCGGCTGCTAAGCATCGGTCAGACAGAGATATCCGCTACCGTAGTACAGGACACCGCCTGGCACGTCCACGGTAGCGTTGCTTACCGTATCAAACGGACAGACGGCGGTGAGTGGAGCGCATGGGCGGCGACCAACACCTTTACAGGGCTTACCCCCGGTGTGCAATATACCATCGGAGCAAAATACCTGTCTCACACAAAAGAGGAATCCTATTACATCACAAACTATACGGAATCCGATGCAACCACCCGCACGGTAAAGACCGCCGCCACAGATCAGTACATCGTAACCTCTGAGGCAGAACTGCGGGAACTGATGGCGTCAGCGCCGTCCGTTGCAGACCGCAATTATATCTCCGTCTACAACGGCAACGACATCACCATTACCCAGCCCCTCACGATCCCCGCACTGCCGGAGGGCAAGCGCCTTGTCTTTGACCTCAATGGCTTTACGGTGGACGGCTCCGCCGTGCGCGGTACTGCCCCGTTGTTTGTCGTGCAGGGTGAAGCGACCGTAGATAACGGCACGATCAAGGCTAATAACAGCCAAGCCGCCCTGAAAATTGATACCTCCGGCTCTCTGTACCTCCGAGACATGGTGATTCAGGCCGGTATAGCATTAGAAAACCACGGCACCATTGTGGGCATGGGCAACGTCAGCTTTTCAGGAGGCACGGGGCTTGTCAACTACAGCACAGTGGAAGCGTCCGCTAAGTTCAGCGGCACACAGACCGACCCCGCTAAGCCGCTGGTGGATAACCACGGCAATATCGTTGTGCTGGATTTGAATTGTAAAACACAGTGCCTTGTAGCCACTGCCATATATAATCGTGAGGGTGCGGCCATTGGTACGCTGTCCGGCTCCCTTGCTTATCAGAGCATGAACAGCAACGATAACTATGGGATTGAAGAAGCAGAGCGCGCCGCAGGCCTGCTTCGCAACGATGGCACCGTTACAACCTTGGCCGCCGCCATCACAACGAAGGGAGCTGTTGCTGTCTCCAACTTTGGTGTGATCCGGGAGATCACAGACGGCGCAAAGCTCACCGCCAATGGCAGCAAAGATTTCCCTTCTGTCGCCCTTGCCAATCAGGCAGGTGGTAAGATAGAGGAAATCAAGGGCGGCAGTCTTACCGGCTATGCGTCCTCGGTCGCCAATTACGGTGAGATATCCCATATTTCTGGAGGAAAATTCCAACATACCAGCGGCGAAAACATCGTAAACTACGGCACAATTCAGGACATTTACGGAGGCGGATTCCAGTCTACTTCCGGCTACAAATGGGCTGATAAAAAGTATTTCATCGTCAACCACAACAGCGGCAGCTATGCTTTTCGCGATGGTTATAGCGTCAGCCAAAGCCCCATTACCTATGATGACGGCTCTACCTCCGGGCAATGGCGTATGGTGGGAAAAGCTCATTCCGTTACATGGACGGGTATGGAAAACACGCTGACGCTGTATCTTTCCGAAGGAATCGATACCTGGTACAGTTATAAGCGCGGCGTCACTGGACAGTATGTCGGCAGTGATTTTACTCAGACCTTCGTAGAAGGGGAAACGGTGGGGTATTATGGATATGACCGCGACCGCAACAGCAACCTGCAGAAATATGTGCTGCTGGCAAACAAAAGCAGTGTAAGCCTTAATTTGCAACACCCTTTTAACGGTAGCGCTTCTTCGCCAGAAGCTGTCCTCAGTCAAAAATACACAGAGATCCCCCGCAGTTATTACGATGATATTTTCGCCTTCGGCACATTAAAGACATCTCCCGGCCCTGAAAATAAAGGCGAGGAATTTGGCAGCCGTCCGGCCAAAGCAGGCGAAGCGTGGAGCAATGTATTTATTGACGCCACAGCATGGAATTATGGCCATAATAAGCAAACCTTTGGATATTCCAAGGACGACCTCGATTCCCGGCTTGTCAACAAGAATTATTTCAAAATTGCCAACACCGGGTGGCGGGATCAGACGGGAAAATTGTACGTTACGGACGTACCCACTCAATTTTCCAGTTTCGTGATGGCTGACAAAGACCTGACCCTTACAAGGGTAGACCGTATCGTAGCAGGTTCGATGTGGTATAGTTCCTGGTTGACGAATAACAACAACAAAACTGATTCATATTACCGCACACCTACAAAGCTGCGCATCAGCACTATTTCTGGAATTGAAAAGACCGATGCCTATCCTGGCGTAACCTGGACGATGGAATATTCGTTTAACGGTGAGCCATGGGCCGAATCCGAAAAAGGTATGATTTTGCGCGATGGATTGACTCCGGCAACCTCATATGATTTGAGGTATTGCTTTGCTTTGCGGGAAACAAACCCTGCTTTTGATGTGCTGCCCAGCAACGCATATGCGGTAAAGATATCTACCACCGCCAAGTTTGCCGATATTCCCGATGCACTGAACGTAAGGCAAATCAGCGCGACAGAGTTAGAGGTAACTGTGCCCGCCGGTCTCTATATTCAGGCCTCGGGAGCAGGAGGAGGCGGCAGCATAAAGTGGTACTCTTCGGATAAAGACAAGTGGCTATCTAGTAGCTCGGCCATCGTTACAAACGATCAGGGCTTATCATTTAGCCGCACCAGTTCGGACTTTCGCAAGCTGTCCGGCGAGACCAAATTTACTATAAGCATTCCCGCAAGCTGCAAATCCCCTGACCCTGACCATATGTCCTCCTATTCCCTTTTCCTCATGGCAAAGGGATCAAATCAGACAGATAGCAAGAAAACATATCCCTTACAATTTAAGCCGCAGGCTGTTATCCCGGACGTCAAAATCAGCGGCCGCACAGGCACAAGCCTGACTTTGGAGCTGCTGGGAAACGTGCCGGAGGACAGCTTACAGGCAGCCATCAAGGTGGACGGAGAGTGGCAGGATTGGCAGGAATCCCTTTCCTTTGATGGACTCCAGCCCGGTACGGAGTATGAAATCAAGCTCCGCACCACCGATACAGAGGACTGGCTTCCCAGCGAGGAAAAGGTGGTCACAGCCGCTACCAAAGGCATTTCTGAGCCGCCGCAAGCCCCGCTCGTTCTAGTCAGCCGCGGCGATACGGCCATTGTAATTGAAGCCGTCCCCGGCATGGAATACAGCATAGATGACGGTCAGACATGGCAGACAGGAGGCGAGTTTACCGGCTTGTCTCCCAGCACAGAGTATCAGATCGTCAGCCGCTACAGCGAGACAGAGGATATGCTGCCGAGTGCTCCCGGCGAGCCTTTGACCGTCTTCACAAAAGGCTGTCAAGACCCGCCCGATACCTTACCCAAGGTCATTGACCGCACTGATACCAGCCTCACTGTAGAAGCGGTAGATGGACAGGAATACAGTATTGACGGCGGCAAAACATGGCAGACAGGCGGCGAGTTCACGGGGCTGACCCCTAATACGGAGTATCAGATCATCACTCGCTACAGCGAGACGGAAGATCTGGCTCCCAGCGCCGCCAGTGAGCCACTGGCGGTTTACACTAAGGGGATCCCAACGGCAAAAATTGTCCCGCCTGTGGTTACCGATGTAACCGAAACTTCTATCGCGGTGGAGGTCGTAGAAGGTCAAGAATACGCCCTTCGCCTTGCTCAGCAGCCCGAAGAATATCCTCAGACGCTTCGCCGGGCTGTTAGCAAAACATCTGTAAAATCCAAATCACAGCCCAATATTCCGGGTCTTGTGAGGGACTGGACGGACACAGGGAAGTTTACCGAGCTTTTGAGCAACACCAAGTATGAGGTCATTACCCGGCTCAAAGAGACGGAGGACTTTGTGGCAAGCGATGTTGGCACAGCGAGTATTGAGGTCAAGACCAGAGATACCTATACGCCTCCGACCGTTACCACGAACACCCACACGGCATACATTTACGGCTACCCGGACGGCACTGTCCGACCGGAAAAACCCATTTCCAGAGCGGAAACTGTGGAGATATTGCAGCGCCTGTTTCCCCATTCGCTTGAAGCTTCAAACAAATTTTCCGATGTTCCCGAGAACGAATGGTACAGTGCTGCTGTCGGCATTCTGGCTTCTGCCGGGAAGCTCAAAGGCTACCCGGACGGTACTTTCCGACCTACAAAAGCCATCACCAGAGCTGAGTTTGTCTCTCTGGTTTCCCGTTTTGCAATGCCTTTCGATGACCATTCGGAAGGCGTTTCTTTTACCGACATTGCCGGAAATTGGGCGGCGGAAAGTATCAGGAAGGCAACAGCTGCGGGCTGGGTCAAAGGCTTTGGGGACGGCACGTTCCGTCCGAACCAACCCATTTCCAGGGCGGAGGCTATGGCGGTACTCAATCGGGTACTGCACCGAAGCCCGGCACAGACCAACGAGGATTTGACCGCACAGCCGCCCCTTTGGAGTGACTGCGGCAACTCCCAGCTCTGGTATTACGCCGATGTTTGGGAAGCTTCCTCCACCCATGATTTCACGCACTGATCCTTATGGAAAGGGGATAAACTATGGCTTCAAAGAGCAGCAAAAGCAAGGGAATAGCTTCAACCCTTCTCAAAGAATGCCCCGCCCAAAAACTCCAAGCAATTCAAAAATTTGCAAGGCGAAAAGGCATATTTCTGGAGCAGGAAATGGAGAAAATGGAACGGGAAAAAAAGCAGGAAATGGAAGAAAATTTGAAGCAGGAGCTTCTGAATTATCTTGAAAGCCTGTACAAAAAATATGTCCCGCCAAGCGTAAAATTCCTTTTTTCTGATGACGATGAAGAGCCGGAAACCGCCCCGCCTGAAGCAAAAACAGACCTGCCCGGAGAAGAAAACTCCGGGGAAAACCACTGCTGAGAAAGGAGCTTTGAGAGTATGAAACCCGTGCGGATACGTTCTCCCACCCCTGATTTTCCACCCAAAATGTCACCCCCCTCTGAAAAAATTTCACTCTTTTGGGGGTAAAAATCCCCTCAAAAGAGCATTTCAAAAGGAGAAAAAATCACCATGAAAGACATCAAAATCCGCTCCCCCACCCCTCGAAAAAGGGGGTAGGATTGATATTGAAAATCACTCTGAAAAAGGGTGGTTTTTCTATCTTAGCCAGCACCGCATGAAAAGACCATGATGTGTACCTAAAACGTGTACACGTCATGCCTTTCATGCACTGTTTAGGGGCAAGCCCCTAATACCCCCTCATTCACAATTCAATCCACAGAAAGGAACGTGACTAATGAAAAGACAAACAAAGTATTGTCAGGAGCATTTTCGCCTTTCACAACGCGAACAGGAAAACCTCCTGAAGAAATCTTCACGGTGTGGAATGTCTAAAAGCGAATATATCCGCCGGGTGGTACGCGGCGTTACCCCAAAAGAATTTCCCCCAAAGGAATATGCGGAAATCTTGCAAAAGATGGATCAGATCCAGCGTGGGATTCAGACACAGGCGGAAATATCCGAATTATCCGGGAACACGGGGTCAGACCAGTTCTGGAATCTCATCGAAGCCTATAACACCATCATCAGGGAGCTGTCAGACGCCGCATACGATGAAGAAGAGCTTCCCTATGATGAGGACACGGTGCTGTATGGCAGTAGTTAAGATTTGGCACGTGGACAACACCTACAAGCCCACCTGGTATACCACCCAGCCGAAAAAGACAATGGACGCAAATGGTCGGCAAAAAATAACGGCCCTCAATTTGACCATTCCCCCCGCACAGGCTCACGCCGGTGATAAAACTTATCGTTTTCCCGCAGATGAAGCCTCCCGGCAAATGCAGAAAACAAAAGAACGGTATCACGCCACTGATGGCAGACAAGCCTACCATGCCGAACAATCTTTTTTCCCCGGCGAGGTTACGGCAGAGGAAGCACATAAGATCGGCGTGGAGTTTGCAGAAAAAGCTTGGGCTGGTTTTGAAGTAGTTGTTTCCACTCACGTGGACAAAAAGCATATCCATAACCATTTCATCATCAACAGCGTATCCTGTCTGGACGGATCCAAGTACCGGGACGATATCAAAGGCGAAGAATATCAGCGGCTGCGCGACCTCAACGATGAAATCTGCCGCGCGCACGGTCTTTCGGTAATTAAAGAGCCGGGGCAAGGCAGACATAAAGCGTATAAGACATGGCAGCGGGAACAGGCGGGAGAAGGACCTTCTACCGTCCGAGAATGGATTGCGGAGGATATCGACCGGCTGCTGCCGACCGTTACCTCCCTCCCGGAGCTTTATGACAGAATGCGGGAGATCGGATACCAGGTGGATTTAACCGGGAAGCACGTCAAGGTAAAGCCCAAGGGGAAAGACGGTTTCTTCCGGCTGTATAAGCTGGATAAGCAGGGGAACTACGCCGAGGAAAAGTTGTACGACCGCATTCAGGGAAACCTGTCCGGCGAGTACAACCCCCCGGAAAGCCCCCGGCAGGAAAAGGCGTATGCCTATTACCGTATAAAGGCTTCCGTGTATCTGACCCGGCGGGCAACCAGATATGCCTACGGGCATTGTATGTACGGCACCTATCTTGCCTACCGTCATCTTGCAAAAATGCAGAAAGCGAAAAAAAGCCATACCCCTTTCCCAACTATGCGGTTGCGGGAAGCTGCCCGAGACCTTCAGCGCTTTACGGACAAAACCGTGCTGCTCTGTAACCACCATATCCATACCCGGTCAGACCTTGCTGCTTATGAGGAATCGCTGAAAAGCAGACGCTCCGAGCTATCAGAACGGCGGGACGCCCTCAGGGCACAGCTCAGAAAAGCCTCCGGGGACACAAACACAACCTCTGTCAGAAAAGAGATCGAATCAATCTCGCGGGAGATCAAAGACCTGTCTTATGATATTCGGCTGTGCAATGAAATTGACTCCGAGGCGGAAACCGTCGAGCAGGAAATGCGGGAAACGGAACGGCAGCTTGCCGCGGAGCAGGAACAACAAGAACAGGAACTATAAAGAAAGGAAGAAACAACCATGAATCATGAAGCAGAAGCCGCAGACCTGATCCTGCGGATCGTTATCAACGGAACAGCGTACTTTTTCAAATTGGCCTCGACAATCGCCGAGCCTGTGCGAAAATTGGTAGCAGACGCCATTTACCGGGGACTGCATAAGGCAGGAGCCAATGTCACCAATCCACAAATGAAAGCCCTCATCGAGAGAGGAGAAGGTCTCAGCGTATTTCAGCTTCCGGAGAGGGAAATGGAAACTTTCCGAAAAGCCATGAAGCCCATGGGAGTCAAATATGTGGAGGTTGAATCTCAGGAAGAAACCGCCGAGGACAGGATCACCATGATTATCTGTTCCGGCGGGGACACGCAGGCTGTGAACGCAATCCTGACCCAAAACAGGCTGCATGGACGAAGCTTGGCTACCGCCGAAAAGGACGCGCCCGCCCCTATTGAAAAACCTGAAGCACCCTCTGAATCGGTAACTGCCGAACAGAGCGCCGAAAATGCCAAAGAGCAGGACGCCGCCTTTAAGCAGTATTACGTCACAAAGGAGGACACGGCGGCAAAGCACCCTACACAGACGGCGGAGAGGACTGCCGAATCTCCGTCCGTGACAGGATCGACTACTACCGGGCACGATTCAAGTTCTGAGCTGGATATCGAAAATCTGCCCAGCGAAATTGAATACGAAAAGGCGCAGAAGAAAATACGCTTTTCCGTGCGTGACCGGCTGGGTGAGATCAAAGATGATATGAAAAAGAGCGCCCAAGCCCCGGCTGCCACAGCAGCCAAAAGCCCTGTGCTGGAAAGCATAGAGCAGCAATTAAAATCACAGGCGGGGAAAGTCCCGCAGATTGGAGAGTAATATTATGAAACCGAATGACTTGATAAACGCCATCGGCGAAGCTGAAGCTGCAGCGGAAAAAACCAAAACAGCGCCCGATAAGGAAGCCAGGCGAGCGGCTTTCCTGGCAAAGAAAAAGGAGTTAAATGAACGCTTTGACAACTCCATACAACAGATGAGAGAGGGGAACAGTGAACTCTTCCGGGGTTTTCTGAATGCTGCCGCCAGAATGCCGCAAGACGAGATATTCAAAAACCTCGTGCTGATTGCCGCCCAGAAGCCCGACGCTTTGCTGGTCAAGCCCGGATATGTGTGGAAAAAGAAAGGCTACAAACTGCCTCCGGCAGACAAGGTGATCCATCTGTTTGTAAAAAACGGTGTGTGGATTGACAAGGAAGGGGATACAAGGGACAACTATGACCCCAAGGAATGCTATGATGTCGCCGATTTGGGGGTCAGGGTAGCGATGCCCGCTTTGCCGGACACAGACCACAACAGCGTGATATCCGCTATCTATACGGTTCTGAGTGATCCGGCTAAGTATGAGAATCAGGTGAAAGACAGCGATCGGCGTAGCCCGGTTACTTTTGCAATATCCGCAGACCAGAAATCAGACGCGCTGTATGACCCCGCTACCTCTTCCATTACGGTACGTCAGGGACTTCCGCCGAAAGAATGCTGCGAAGGGATCATTATGGAAATGTGCCACCGGGAACGGTACTTGGGGGGCTGGGAGAAAGAACCCCGCACCCGTGAGGATATGTTCATTGCCTACTCCGCTACCTATGTTATCTGCCGGAAGCTCGCCCTGCCCACAGAGGATTTTGATTTCCCGCCCGTATTCCTGGAAGCCAGTGACAATAAGACGTTTGAACGGGAACTGCGGTCAATCGTCAAAACAGCCAACACGATAGGAGAACGGCTGGACACCCAGCTTTTTTCCATGCGCCGGGAAGCACAGAAAGGCGCGCGGGCTGAAACTATGCAGGAATCCGGTTCCCCTGTTCAGGGGGTGTAAGCATGGCGGTAATGCACACCGTTGTCATGACTGACACAGAATATCGGTTCACTCAGGGAACTCTTGAAAAAATGAGCCGGGATTCCGTTTTCGCGGAGGACGCCAAAAAGCTGGGGAAAATTTTCCGGCGCGATATACCGGTTTCCGCCGAGCTTGAACCCGCTGCCGCAATCAGCGGAGGGACGGCAAAATGAGGACACGAAAGCAAAAGTGGACGGAAAAAGCGGTTTTGTGCGCCGTTGGCATTCTGCCCGTCCTGTGGTTGGCGCTGAAAATCGCTCCGTTTACTTCCGATGGCCTTACCGGATTATTAGAGGGTCTGCCTTATATTAAGGCAGACCCTTTCCATTTTGACATTTGCCCGGCTTCTGGAAAAGCCGTCGCCGTATTGCTGCTGGCCTATGGATTGTTCGTTGCATGGTATTTAGCTACGAACCGCAATATCCGGCCTGGCGAAGAATACGGTTCCGCCCAATGGGTCACGCCAAAGTCTATCTCCAAGAGTCTGGCTTCGCAAAATCAGACAAACAACATCATACTCACAGAAAATGTGCGGATTGGAACAGACAATGTATTTCTCCACAATCTGGCGTTGATTCTCGCAGTAATCGGAGATTCCGGCAGCGGAAAAACAAGGGGAATGATCATGCCGAACCTGATGAATGAATTTGGCTCATACATCATTCTCGACCCATCGGGGGAGATACTGGCAAACCTGGGCGGTATGCTGAAAAAGGACGGGTATGAAATCCGGGTGTTGAATCTTAAAAAACCGGAGCTGTCCAATTCCTTCAATCCATTCCACTATGTGAAGTCCAATTTGGACGTGCTGGAGCTGGCGGAAATCTTATGGAAAGCCACTACTGACCCGAAAGCGGCAAAAGGGGAACCGGTTTGGGAAGAATCCGCAAAAATCCTGTTTATCGCTCTGGCGGAGCTGCTATATGAGTTTGCCATTCCGGAGGAGCAAAATCTTCCCACACTTTCCGACCTCATCAATGAGATGGAAATAGACGAGCAGCACCCGGATAAGCCCTCAACGCTGGATTTGCTCTTTGCGGACTGTGCCAATCGGAAACCGGATTCCTATGCGGTTTCCATGTACAAAAAGGCAAAGGCTGGGGCCGGAATCACCATTAAAAGCGTTAAATTTACGCTGGAAGCTCATATGGGACGCATCACAGTGCCGGAAATCAGAGGAATGCTATCCTCCGACAACATGTTCCTTGAAAGGGTTTCACAAGAAAAGACCGCAATTTTCTGTGAGACGCCGGTAGCGGACACGTCTTTGAATTTCATCGTTTCCATGCTGTATCAGGTGCTTTTTACCATGCTGTACCGGCAGGGGGACGAGCAGGCGGATCGCACAGGCAGCACCTATTTGCCCGTCCCTGTCTTTTTCATGATGGACGAGTTCGCCAACGTCACCGTCCCGGCAGACTTCCAGAATCGTCTCAGCACCATGAGAAAATACGGAATCGGGTGTGCCATTGTCCTACAGGCGATCAATCAGATCAAAGCTCTGTACGAAAAGGACTGGGAATCCATTCTTGGATTGTGCTCTGTCCGGCTTTACTTAGGCGGCAGTGAGCCAAGCACCCACAAATACATTTCCGAGACATTGGGCACGGAAACGTTGGATATCCGCAATTATTCCAGTACCAAGGGACGAAACGGCAGCACAAACAGGCAGGATCAAAAAACCGGGCGTAAGCTGTTGGACCCGGACGAAGTAGGACGGCTTCCCCGCAGGGAAGCCATTGTTTTTGTCAACGGAAAACCGCCTGTGCGCGATAAAAAATTTGACCTGACCCGGCACCCCCGGTATCGGGATACGGCAAACGGCGGCGCTGATCCGTTCTCCTACGATGCGAATAAAACAGAGTGCCTGGCGGAGCTGCGCTATGAGCCTCTCACCCGCTCGGAAAAAGAACGTGCCATTGATTTAGACGAGTACGTAAAAACATTCAAAAAAGGAGAAATACCACATGAACCAGAATAAAATTACAAAAAAAGCAAAGAAGCCCCGATTTTCTATACTTCGCAAGACCGTCAGCTCCGCCATTGCTGCCGCGGCTGTAACACTGCATAGCAGCCCCGCTCTTGCGGCTGGCAGAGTTATGGCATTGGATATCAACTCCGATGTGACAGGAAAAATCGAAAGGCTTTTCGATTTACTGGCTACGGTGACCGCAAGCGCTGGCGGGATCATTCTGCTAATTGGCATTGGGAAATTTGCCCTGTCCCTGATGGGGCGGCAAACAGACGAACAGGGTCACACCGTCTACATGATCATAGGCGGGATAATTATGGGCGCGGCTGGCGTAATCGCAAAATTCCTGCTTGCATAAGCCGTTTAGCCTGAAAGGAGGCGATTTTTATGGGTGGTCTTATAGGAGCGGGGCTGATAGGCATGATATGCGGCAATTTTGCCGTCACCGGGCTGGATTCCGCTGCCGGGGGCGTGTTCAACTGGGTCATGACTGTAGTATACAACGTAATCACTGCAAACTGGGAAAATCTTGCGCCCCCTGCAGCGCTGGCGATTGTGAATAACGTCAATTCGGCGCTGAAAGCAATCGGAGTTTCCCTTGTCAGTGTGCTGACCCTTGCAAATACCGCCAAGACAACCACAAGCATTGTGGAGATGAAACGTTCGTCCGTGTTGCTCCGGGTAGCCTTGAAGCTCATCGTAGCAGAGGCGGCGGTACTGTACAGCTATGACATCTTTATGCTGCTGTACGACCTGTTTGCCGACTTTGCGAAAATGGCGCTGGCTGCCGCGGGGTACGACCCCAGTACCGGCTTTGTTGTCAGCGGTTCATCATGGGGGATCACTGTCAACGCGATGGGTGAGCTGCTGGCGCTGCTGCTTGCCCTTTTTGTGTTCGTTGCTACCGTGATCACCTGCTTTTCGATCCTACTAACGGTATTGGGCAGGTTTTTCAAGATATTCATTTACGCAATGATCGCGCCCGTCCCTCTGGCTCTGCTGGCGTGCGACGGGACAGACCGCATGGGAAAGCGCTATCTGGAATCTTTCTTTTGCGTGTGCATGGAGGGACTGCTGATCGCGGCAGCCTGCGCCCTGTTCGCCGCGTGCTTCAATAACGGCGGCTTCTTAGTGCAATTCGGAGCCGCCGAAAAGCTTGCGGAAGCTTTTTCCTGGTTAGGGGACAGCGCCCAGGGCGTGGCAAGCCAGATTATACTGCTGCTGAACATCAGCATTTTCTCAGGCATGGTAAAAGGCTCCGACCGGGTAGTCCGCGAGCTGATAGGTTAAAAAGGAGGAAAATATGCGGAAATCTAAATTAGAGGTACAGCTTAACCGGGATATCCGGGAATACAAGAGCAAGCTTATATGGGGCTTGACAGGGCGGCAGACAGCCTTCAGCGCAGCAGGACTGGCTGCTGGCGTCGCGTTGTATTTCCTGGCAAGTCCTTTAGGCTCCAACGCCGCAGCTATTTGCTGCACCCTTGGGGCGGCAATTTTCATCGCGCTCGGCTTCGTCAAATGGAAAGGGCTGCCGATAGAAACATTCATCAAAATCTGGATACGGGGCAACATTATGACGCCGCAATTCCTGCCCTATCGACCAGAAGAGCCGGAATGTCTGAAAAAGCTCCATATGCCAGAAAAAAACAGGAAAGGGAAAAGGAAAAATGAAAAAAGCAACTAAGCTGAAAACGCTGGAAGACGTGAAAGCTCAGAACCGCGTCCCCTATCTGCGCCAGAAATTCCGTACCACGCAGGAAACGATCCCTGTAGACACCGTGTTCCCGGACGGTATTTTTCATCTGCCAAACGGTCTGCCGGACGGCGGGTACTCCGCTACGTGGCGGTTCACAGACGTCAATTACGGCGTGGCGGAAAAAGCGGAGCGGGACAACATCTTCATCGGCTGGGGCGATCTGCTGTCCGGGCTGCCGGAGGGTGTTTCCTCCAAGGTAACGATCTTCAACCGCCGCCGCGACCGCAACCTCTCGGAAGCCCTGCTGCTTCCGGGAAACGGCAGGCTTGAAGCGGAATACAACCGCTACGTCACAGACCTGCTGGACAGCGGCAACGGCATTATCCAGGACAAGTACATCACCATCAATGCGGCTGGGAAAAAAGATGTGCGGGAAGCCCGGAGCTACTTCTCCAAAACAGAAGCGTCCCTCCGTTCGGCGTTCCAGCATATAGGCTCCACTATCAGCCGTATGCAGCTTCCTGAGCGTCTGCGGGTATTCCATGACTTCTATCGGTTCGGCACGGAGGATCGGTTCCAAATGGCGCTGGATAAGAATGGCGGTTTTAAGGACTTGATCGCGCCCATGTCTATGTGGTTTGACCCACAGCGTATCCGTGACCACATGGAAATGGGGAATCTTTTTGTCCGCAGCCTTTCCCTTACCGGGTTTGGCGGTTTTATCTCCGACGACCTGATATCGGAGCTGTGCCGTTTGGAACGCCCGATGATGTTGTCCATCGATGTGATCCCGATCCCCCTCCAGGAATCTGTTGCCGAAACTCAAAGAAGATACGACAGTACCGAAGCTGCTGTAGCAACTTTCCGCGAGAAGAAAAGCAGCCAGGCTGTTCCCTATGCGCTGGAATCAGAACGCTTAAAGGCAAAAGAGGTATTGGACGAGCTGCTGGGAAACAATCAGGAAATGCTTGGTATCACCGTCACATTGGCACACATTGCCGGAAGCAAAGAAGAACTGGACAACGACACCGAGACCCTGAAAAACATCTGCGCCCAGCGCCACTGCCGTCTGGACACCCTCACCCACCAGCAGATCGACGGTTTGAACACCGTCCTCCCTTATGGACAGATATTCGTCCCCTACGACTACCTGATGACCACCAATCCCGCCGCTGCCTTAATGCCGTTTTCTTCTCAGGAGGTATGCGACCGCACAGGGATTCCCTATGGTCGTCAAGCAGTCAGTGGCAATATTCTGGTTGTTGACAAGCGCGGGTTGGTCAACGGCAACTCTGTTATCACGGGTACTTCCGGCAGTGGGAAATCTATGGTTGCAAAAAAAGAGATCATTTCCCTGCGTCTGCGATATGGGGATAGCGTGGACATCATTGTGATGGACCCAGACGGAGAGTACGGCAAAATTATCAAGCCTCTGGGCGGGGCGGTCTTTGACATCGAAACAGGCGGCAACATGCACCTGAACGCTTTGGACATGGACGAAGCTTACGACGACAAGAACCCTCTTGCCCTCAAATCCGAGTTCTTGATCACCCTGATCGAGGAGATGATGGAAAAGGAGCAGCTTTCTACAAAAGAGAGGTCTATTATTGACCGGGCTGTAAGTAACGTCTACCGTGACTTCCGCAAGGGGAAATTCAGCGATCCTCCCACTCTCATAGAACTCAGCAATGAGCTGGAAAATCAGGGAAAGGAAGGCGCTGCGCTCGCCCAGAGCATTGCCCTGTACACCACGGGCACACTGAATATCTTTGCTCAGCAGACCAACGTTGACAGCAAAAATGCCCTGACCTGCTATTGTATCCGCGACCTGGGTGCGAAACTCAAGACTACGGCTATGTTTGTTGTCCTTGACCAGATATGGAACCGGGTGGTTCGGAACTACCTCTCCGGGCGCACCACCTACATTTACGTCGATGAGATATATTTGATGTTCATGCAGGAAAACACGGCGGAGTTTTTCTACAAGCTGTGGAAGCGTATCCGCAAGTATAACGGGCTGCTGACCGGCATTACGCAGAATGTGGAGGACTGCCTCCGTACCCACGCCGGAAAGGATATCCTCGCAAACTCAGAGTTCCTCCTGATGATGCGTCAGAACCCTTCCGACGCCGCCGCCCTTGCCGACCTGCTGCACATCAGCGAGAACCAGATCTCCCACCTCCTGAACGCGAACCCCGGAGACGGATTGATGAAGGTAGGCTCTGCCATCGTTCCTTTCGTGGATAAGTTCCCCGCTGATACGGAATTATACCGTATCATGAGCACCAATCCCCGGGAAGCGAAAAAGTCCTGAAAAACTTTTTGGATTTTTTGAAAAAACCTCTTGACGTTGGTAATACTATGTGATACAATATATTCAAGAGGTGATGATAATGCTGGAACCCCACTCTTTCCGTATTGATGGCGAAGTTTACCGGGAAGCTCAGAAGGTTTTTGACTACATGGGGCTTTCGGTAGCCAGCGGAATCAATATTTATCTTGCTTATGTAGCGCACCAAAAAGAAATACCGTTCCCTTTGCTTGCCAAGGACATGGAGAATCCCAAAAAGGAGGAAAGCCATGAACAAAATCGTTGACTACCTGAAAGAAAACCGTCCCTACTTTGAAAACTTTATTACCCGCTCCACCTACAATTCAAACAGGATTGAGGGAAACACCCTTTCCTATGCCGACACCTACGCGATCCTGTTTAACGACAACTCTTTCAAAGTGACCGCCGCGCCGAGGGAAATCTATGAGGCGATCAATCACAAGTACGCCATAAACTACCTGCTGCGGCACTTGGGAGAACCGCTCAGCACCGGCTTTTTGCAGGATATCTGCGGGTGGGTCAACCACAACATTATAGAAGTAGATGGATTCCGAAAGGTTCAGGTCTATATCCGGGGCGCAAATTTTGTTCCTCCAGCTCCCTCTCAGGTTCCCATGCAGGTCATGTACTTCCTGGATAACTACAACCACAGCACTTACGATCCTATAGAGAAGGCTGCCAGATTCCACATTGAATTTGAGCATATCCACCCCTTTGAAGATGGGAACGGGCGAACCGGGCGGCTGCTCATCAACTACGAAATGCTTCGTAATGAGCTTCCTCCCATTGTGATCCCGGCAGAGGAAAGGGCACGCTACTTTACACTGCTTCAGGAACAGGACGTGACCGGCATGACCGCGCTGCTGGAACAGTGCTGCCAGCAGGAACGGGAAATCATGGAGCAGTACCGGGAAGGACTGGAGCACAGAGAGCCTAGTGCCCCCGAACGATAAACGACCACAGCTTCCCGACCATCTGGTCAAACCAACTTCCCGACCATTTGGTCAAACCAACGTTCCGTTGGTCATAAAGTTAAATTCTATGAAAGGACGAAAAACATGAAAAAGCGCAATGTAATGAAAAAATTGATGGCGGCTGCACTGAGTGCCGCAATGATCTTCGGTTCCGCTGTGACCGCCAGTGCCGCCAGTGTGGCGGACTTTGAGGACGTGTCCCCCAAGGCGTGGTATTACAATGCCGTGGAATACGCCGCAGATAACGGACTGTTTCAGGGAACTACTCCCAACAAGTTCTCCCCCAACGGAGCCATGCAGCGCGGTATGTTCGTGGCGGTTTTGAGCCGCTACGCTCAGATTGATGAAAGCCAATATCTGCTGAGCCGTTTCAACGATGTAAAGCAGGGCAATTACTATGCCGTTGGCGTGGAATGGGCCGCCCGGTACGGCATTGTCAGCGGCACCGGGAAAAAGACATTCTCCCCTCTACAAAACGTAACGCGGGAACAGATCGCCACATTCCTGTACCGCTATGCCAAAGCCACCGGCAACGACACCAGCTATTCTGAGGAAGCCTATAACAGCTTCCCGGACAGGTCTCAGGTAAGCACCTTTGCCGTGGAAGCCATGAAATGGGCGACCTCCCATGGGATCATCAACGGCAGCGACGGCAAGCTGAAGCCCAAGGGAACAGCGACCCGCGCACAGGTGGCGCAGGTGTTCCTGAGTGCCAAAGATATCCTCATCAGCAATACGATGGTGGTGGAGCCGCAAATGCCGGAAGAAGAGCCTGTAGAACCCTCCACTGACCCCAAGGCTCACCCCAACAATGTGTTCAATGTGTTTGCACGGGAATACAGTGCTACCAATGATTGGCAGGTTTCCAGCAAAAGCAAGATGGATTCCTCCGAACAAGCGCAACTCATCGATCTGCTGAAAGGTAAGACTGGAAATGCCGTTTGGAACGATATTGCTCTGAACGGTGCAAGCCTAGGGAATGTTGGCGCTACACGAACAGAAAAGTATTATGTAACAGATTCTACCGGCGATAACGGTAGGGAGCTTACTGCAAAATACCGCACTGTTGAGCAAGTAGCAGAACGAGTTATTACTAACGTGAAGTCGTACTCTGATGTGAAGTACTTCTGTGTAGAAGTAGATGACTTCATGGATGATGCTGGTGTTAATCACGAAGGGCTTTTCTATAGGGTTTACTTCATTAACACCCCTGACGCCTTTGTAGACCCTGCCGACAGCGCCTATACCGCAAAGGTTAAGCGACTGGTGGCGGAACGTCTCCCCTCCGGCTTTGTCTGGTCTAAGAGCGCTGTGGGCGGAAGCTGGTCTACCACGGACGGCTTGGATAAAGGCGACGCTGACCGGGAAGCTGACTGGATAGTGCACACCTACGAGCATATGTGGATCAGCGGCGGCAAGTCTCTGGAAGGCAAAGTAGTTTACTGCATTACCTTTGAGGGGATCGGTGAAGCGGGAGAAGAAATCCTGAAGCACCACGAGAAGTAATTCCCTGAAAACTGAATCTTCCACCTATTCAAAGCTCTTTGGAGAAATCCAAAGGGCTTTTTTATATACAAAAAATTATTTTTTTGGAAAGGAAAGAAAGATCATGAAAAAAAGAACGAGAAAAGCTCTTGCGTTTCTACTGGCGGTAATTCTCTGCCTGAGCAGCGCAATCCCCGCCTTTGCCTATGAGCACGGCGAGGTGGTGGAGGACAACGGAACAGACCCCTCTACTATTACAGAAACTGCCGGGAGCTATGCTCACGGCACGGTGGTAGAGGATAACGGCGAAGACAATGTTCCCGTTGAACCCGCTGCACCCAACAGCGAAGATGAAGCCTTTTCCTCTTCACAGGAACAGGAATCTCCTGTCAGAGTGCTGACCGCTGAAGAAAACGGCACCTTGCTAAACGAGGAAACGGGACTGCTGGAAACCCCCATGACATGCGAGAATGCTTCCGTGCCCGGAAGAAAAATGCTCCGGGCAGCGGCGCAAACCACCGTGACAGGCACTTTAGTGGAAAGCCATGATATCCGCTGTATTGAAAGCCCGGTTTCCGGGCTGACCAGCCTGGGCCACGGGGACGGCAGTATTTCCTATCAGACCGTAAAAGCCCTGAAAAAGGACGGAAAGTACAAGGTCGTCTACTGTCTGGAATACATGAAGCCCTCGGCAAACGGCGTAGACTATACCCAAAACGAACCGGCAGAATATGATACTAAGACCCGCGCGATCATCGGGGATATCATCGCCAACGGCTGGCAGTACACCGGGGACAAATTCGGCAAGGGGACGCCCTTTGAGACAGAACGCTATAAGTTCTGCGCCACACAGATGATGATCTGGGCGGCGCTTGGTGGAAACATCTACTACGATACAGACGGTGTTATCACCTTTAACGACTGCGTGTCTCACGATGTAGAGCTGATTGCCCTGAAATCCGGCGCTTACAATGAGTATTACGCCTATTTCTTCCAGTTGAAGAATAAGCTTATTGCTCTGCGGAAGATCCCCAGCTTTGCGTATAGAGAAAAGGAACAAGCAGAAGAAAAATTTTATGAGTTGCCTTTGAATGAAGGAATCGGCAACTACACTTATACTTTCAGCGACAAAAACAAGGTGCTGGATCACTTTGATTTTACCTTTCCCAATCCCGCCGTTACCACTTTCAAAAACGGCAACTATCTCCGGCTCACCAGCACGGAGGAGCTGACCGACCCGGTGACCTCCCTGGAAGCCAAGTACGAAATTGAGGGCGGAGACGGCGCGTTCATTCTCTGGAAAGCAGGGAGCAGCTATCAGCCGATCGTAGAATGCAGGGATAACATGGTAGACCCTGTATCGGCGTTTATCGCCGTCCAGACCGGGGAAGCCGACCCGGATAACCCGGAACAGCCGGAAACCCCGGAGGGCATGATCCAGGGCTATAAGGTGGATTCGGAAACCGGCAGAACCGCACAGGGTGACGCCACCCTCGCCGGAGCGGTGCTGCAACTGAAAAGCAAAGCAACCGGCGAAGTGGTGGAAACCCTCATTACCGGCTCCGGGTATGCTTTTACCAGCGCATATCACCCGGTAGGGGAATATGAATTGGTGGAGATCTCCGCGCCCAGAGGATATCAGCGCCGGACTACCCCCGTTTCCGTTACCATCACAGAGGGAACGGTAACTGTGAATTTCCCGAATAACGTTATCAAGGGTAAGGTAAGGATCACGAAGCACACCGACAAAGGGGAAACGGGAATTGAGACCCCGGAGGAGGGCGCAAAGTTCCAAATCTGGCTGACCTCTGCCGGAAGCTATGAAGCTGCCAAAGCCTATGAGCGAGACGAAATCACCATTAGCGAGGACGGCACCGCGGAAACAAAGCTTCTGCCCTATGGCACTTATACCGTCCATCAGACGGAGGGCAAGGAGGGCACAGAAAAAGTCACTGATTTTCAGGTCTCTGTTGTGAAGAACAACGAGACCTATTCTTTTATCCTCAATAACCGTGTATTTGAATCCCTCATCACCGTGATGAAAAAGGACGCGGAAACCGGGCGCATGATCCCCGCGCCGGGCATTACGTTCCAGATTCGCAACGTGAAAACCGGGAAATATGTGGTGCAGCACGTGAACTACCCCACCCCGCAGGATATCTCCTATTTCCAGACGGATTCCCAGGGCAAGCTCTGCATGCCGGAGAAGCTGGAATACGGCGAGTATGAGCTGATCGAGTACGCCACCGCCTATGGCTACGTGCTGGATACCACCCCGGTTCCGTTTTCCGTGGACGGTACGGCAAAGGAGATCACCGTAACGAAATCCAATATGCCCCAAAAAGGCGTGCTCCAAATCGAGAAAACAGGAGACGTTCCCGTCAAAACGGAGGAACAGAACTCCGCGCCCAAGTACGAAAAAGCCGGGCTTGCCGGAGTGGAGTTCACCGTCACCGCCGCCGAGGATATCTCCACCCCAGACGGCACCCTGCGGTACGTCATGGACGAGAAGATCGCGACCCTCACTACCGATGAAAAAGGTCACGCTGAAACCCAGCCCCTGTATTTGGGGAAATACTGGATTCAGGAAACCAAGGGCAAAGAAGGCTATGCCATCGACCCGGAAAAGAAGCTGGTTACCCTGAAATACACCAATCAGGAGGAAAGCGTACAGTATAAGACCCTTTCCCTGCGAAACAAACGCCGGGAGCTGCGGGTAGAAAAGATCGATGCTGATTTCTCCGGGCAGCGGCTCACAGGCGCTGCCTTTGATGTGTGGAAGGATGCGAACGGAGACAAAAAACTGGACAAAGAAAAAGATGAGCTGTTCGGTGAGCTGACGGAGATTGAAAAAGGCATTTACACCATTTCCTATCTCCCGGTAGGAGGCTTCTTCCTTGTGGAGACTCAAGCCCCCGCCCTTTATCAGCTGGACGAAACTCCACTTTATTTTGAAGTCCGCTCCACCGATGTCCTCATCGAGCGGGAAGTAAAAAACGAAGTAAAAACAGGCGGTCTGAAGATTCTCAAGACCGCCGAGGACGGCAAGGTAGAGGGAATCACTTTCCGGGTGACAGGCAAGCCCCTTTCCGGCAGCACTTACGAAGAGGAATTCACCACAGATGAAAACGGCGAGATATTCATTCCCGAGCTGCCCATCGGCGAGTACACGGTAAGCGAGGTGCTGGACGAACACAGCGTCCGCTATGTGCTACCCGCCGATCAGACCGTAACCATCATCTACGGAGAGACGGCAGAGGCGAGCTTCTATAACAAGCTCCGGCGGGGCGCTGTGTATGTCATCAAGACAGACCCGGACTACCCCGAAAGCAAGCTGACCGGGGCAAAGTTCAAGGTCTGGCGTGATACCAATGAGAACGGCAAATACGATGAACGGGAGCCTGTGGTTGGCGTATTGCAGGAAGAGGACGGCACCTATTGGCTGGACGGGTTGGAAAACGGCAGCTACCTTTTGCGGGAGGAAATCGCCCCGGAGGGCTACCTTGCCGATGACAACTACTATGCCTTTACGGTACAGGCGAACAAGCAGCAGGTGGAAGTCACCAATACCCCCGACCCGGAAGCCGGGTTCGTCAACAGGAAGCTTTTGGGCAGCCTGACAATCGCCAAGGAATCCAACGACGGAGCGAAGCTCTCCGGTGCGAATTTCTGCCTGAAGAACCCGGACGGTGAAGTGATCGCCGAAGGGACTACCGACAAGGACGGCAGGCTGGTGTTCGATGAGCTGCCCTGCGGCGAGTACGTGTACCAGGAGATTTGCGCCCCCGCCGGGTATGAGACGGACAACACGGAACACAGAGTTTCCATTACCGCCGAAAAGCTCCATGTGAAGGTAACGGCGGTGAACAGGCAGACCCCGTTCTATGTCCCCAAGACCGGCGACGGCAGAATGAACCCCACCTTCTATTGGATTTTTCTGGTTCTCTGCACGGCCGCGGCGGGTGGGCTGATTCTCTGGTTCAGCAGAACGAAGAAGAAAAAATAAAAACACTTCCCGTACAGTGGGCGGGAAGTGAAAAACAGCTTGAAGATTGTCGCTATGTGAGATATAATATGCCTGTGCCGTAAGGCACGGGAGTTTGCCATAACGGTAGGCGGTTGACCCTCAACAGAGGGCCTGAACCCTCTGGTTACATAGAAACCTTGAAAGAGGAATCTGTGGAAAGGAGGGCAGCTTATGAGTGACTTTGAAATGCTCTCCATTGTTTTAATGGTTCTTGGAATCATTGTAACTTTGGTTGTGGCTTTAATCAGAGAAACGAAAAAGTAACCGCCCTCGACCAAAGGCTGCGGTTACTTTTTCTAAAGTAACTTAACTTGGGTCAACCGTCTATCGGCAGACTCTCTTTTTATATCTTCATTATAGCGATATCTTCTCAAGCTGTCAACTATCACTTTCGGATCATCTTTCAACCACTGATCCATTCAGGAGAAAGGAAAACGATATGCAGCCAAGATTCAATACGCTATTACAAATGTTCGGGGACGATACACCCATAGGTGCTTTTGCCCAAGGGTATTACAATGATGATCTAAAGAGTGCCGCTGATATAGATTCTGCTGTTAGAGCGGTAACAAATTACGCTCAGCGACTGCACAGTGAACAGAAAAGCTATGAAGATATCTCTCCATATGGTGGAGAAGATATCACCGTGTCTTCCGTATGGGAGATCGCAATGGGAGAAATCCCTACCCTTCAAAAGCTCCCGTTCTTCTCCGATATGACAAATGCGGAAATTAAATTTCTCATGGTTGATGACTTTCTGGAGGAAGGCTCCCTGCCTTTCCAACTTACAGACTTCGTACAGAATTACGAAAAGCTGAGTGCTTTAGTAAATAACCCTGAAGCCGCTATACAGCAAGTGGAAAGGAAGCTGGAGGACAGGGAGCAGGCTTTAGGGAAACTTGCTTCCGCAGTGGAGAAAAAGACAAACGAACTAAAAGCCACGGCAAGAGAGGGCTACAGCAAGGCCGAAAAAGAGATGGAGGCGCTTAACAGCCGTCGTTTCAGCCGGATATTCCGCAGAAGGAAATTTGCACGGGAGAAGGAAACGCTTGAAATCAAAATGGAAAAATATTCCATTCAGATGGAAACTTCGCTGGACGAGGCGCTCACTGAATTGGATATCAACGATTTTGATAACCCATCAGAAAGCTTTCCACATTTGATTGATGTGGAGATGTATGAGGGTTATCTGGAAACCGGGCATTTTTCTCATGTACAGATATCCAGTGTAGAACAAGCACGCGAACATATCAAGGAAATGGCAGATATTGTCCATTCTCCAGACAATCGAGAACTATATGAGCATTGCTGCCATCTTCTTGGCAAGGAGCCGATCCAGTTATCTGCGCAGGACAAAGAGGCTTCTTCCAGATTTTCTGTTCGGGAACGTTTGCAAGAGGCAAAAAAAGAACTCGGAAACGGTGAGCAGTTTGCCGTTCCCTCACAGGCTATGGACTTGGGAGGAAGATAATTTACCTTCTTTCCTCAAAAATGAAAAAACTGAAAAAGGAGACATCACAATGAAACTGAAAAAGCTTTTGGCCGTGGCGCTTGCCGCGGCCATTTCCTTTTCCGGCAGCGTAAGCGCTTTCGCGGCGACTGCCACAAAGGAAGAGAAAATGCCTGACCTCATTTTTTACCGCAGCAAGGCAAGAGAGACCTTTGACGGCGAGATATCCCTCCCCGGGAAAGGAACAATTACAGATGCGCAGACGGCGGGGGATTCCCCCGCCTTTTCTGTTGTTGCCTTTGAGGGCAGCTCTATCCAGTTTGAAGCCCTCTACAAATCCGCCGAACAGCCCCTGACCGTTACCAGAGACGGCAAGACCGAAGAATACACAGCGGCGGCAGCCGTCTATGACCGGGTACAGCTTACCGGGGATAAGGGCAGCGTGACCCTGACCGTCAAGGACAATAAGACCCTGAAGCCCGTCCCCGGGGCGGAATACTCCCTGTACCAGGGCAGCCACAGGGTGCAAGACGGCTTGGTAAGTGACGCTTCCGGCAAGGTGACCGTGACCGGGCTGCTGCCCGGCGCATACGAGCTGCGCCCCCTAAACAATATCACCGGCTATCTTGCCACCTCCGCCTCTATCCCCTTTACCATCGGCGGGCTGGAGCTTTCCGGCGGCGATATTTCCGTTCGCACAAGCGCCGGCAAAAAGATCACTGCCGATGAAAATGAAATCCTGATTGCCGGCGAGTTTTCGCCGGACATCGAGCTGACCGCCGCCAAGCCCGACCACCTGTCTGAGATCACCGTGGAGCTGGAAAACTACGGCGCAACATTGGACAGCGCGGGAAAGACGGTTTCCAAATCTTTTTCCAGTGCCAGAGAAGCAGCGGAATACCTCAATGCGGAAAAGAATGCCTGGAACATCTGCGGCGCGGTGGAGATCCGCTATACCCTGAAAATCTCTCCCGGAAAATCTACCTGTAATTATATCCAGTATCTGGAGGCAAAGCCTGTTTCCCAGGTCACGCCCACCCCCACGCCCGGTAGCGGGAACCAGAATCAGGGCAGCGGCACACAGACCCCCATCGTTATCGCGACACCCACACCGCAGCCCACTGCCACACCTGCCCCGCAGGTCACGCCTTACGGCACTGTGACGATAGCGGCTGAGTGCAAAGGAAAACCCATGCCCGGCGTGACAATGGAGCTGATCGGTAAAACCTCTGCCGGGACTGGTGTAGATAAGGTTTACCTCACCGACAGCGAAGGCATGATCTTCATCGACAAAGTGCCCGAAGGGACCTACACCCTCTCCGTAGTGGAAACCGAGGCTACCGATCTTTATGATATTCCCTATACGCAAAACATCAATGTGGGCGCTGGCTCCGCCTGCTATCAGCGGGTCAGCTTCAGCAAACTGACCGGGAGCATTTCCGGCGTTGTGACAGATACGGACGGCGAACCTCTGCGGAATATCACCGTGGGGCTGTACTCTGTGTCTGATCGCATGGAACAGGAAGACCTGTCCGGCAAGGTAAAGAGCAAGGACGAAAAGGAGGATATCTCCGGAAAGACCTATTATAATGCCGCCAATGCCGCCGCTGTTGCCGTTTCCGATCTGGACGGGGAGTTTACCTTTACCCGTGTAGAGGTAGGCGATTACGAGCTTATGCCGCTGGTGACAGGCGGCTATTTTGCACCGGAGCAGCCTGCTACCTGCACCTTAGCTCAAAACGATGTAACGGACGCACAGGTGACCGTGGAAAGTACCCGTGTTTCTATCCTCTATCTTGGCAAAAACGGCGGCAAGCTGACCGGGAGAACCGTTATGCTGGACGACCCACTCAGGACGACATGGGTCACCGCCCGCGACCCTGTCATTTTGAAAGGGCTGATCCCCGGCGAATACACCGCCACCGTGCAAAGCGAGGAGGGCAAAGAGGATATTGAACCCTACACCTTTACGGTGGAGGATTCCCCCGAAGAACAGGCGATTGAAATTCAGACGGACGCCAAAATCGGAGAAACGGATATTCCCTCTGCCGAGCCGGAGGAAAAGCCGGAAGAAAAGCAGCCGGAAAAACAGGAAAACAAGCTTCCCATCATTGGGATCATTGCCTGCTGCGTTCTGATCTGCGGTGCTGCCGGGTTTATAATTTATCGGTATATCAAAAAGAAAAAGCCTGAAAAGGGCGGCATGAGATGATGGAGGATAAGCATATGAAACCTGAAACCGAAGTTATCTTTGAACAAGACGGGACAGTTACCCTGCAAACAGACGGCGGCTATGCCGTCAACCTGAAAACCCCTGTTTCCGCAGCATGGGAATCGGTTCGCTCCATTCGCGGCAGCGACCCGGACTACGGCTGGGCCGGAAATGACCCTGCATACAGAAAGGATGTTTCAAGTCCTGAATTTCAGAACGAATTCAAACTATATGTTTCCAATCCACTGCAGCGGTTCTGGTTTCCGGCGTCGCCATCTAAAGCAGCATCGGATTGCCGCAAAAAATTTTTCCATGCGTATAACCGCCTTATCACCGTACCTGTCCCGCTGATGGTGGCCTGTGAAAAAGGCGATCCAAAAACCGCCGCAGCGTATCTGAGAGAGCTGACCAACACCGAAATCAGCGGCTTCTTTGAAATCGTAAACAGCATGGCTTTTTCCAACGATGTAAAGCTGGAAGTAACAAAGAAATTTGCGGCACGGTTTTCCGCGCCTCAGCAAAACAACACGTGTCAGCTCCAAAGAGAGGCGGTTTTATGAAGCGAGCGGTTATTGCAACAACGGCCATTCTAGTTCTATGCAACGTTTTTTTTGCGTTTCGTCTGTACCAATACCACGCAGAAGACACCGAACAAAGAGAAGCCTTTGAGACTTTAAGGCAGATCGTCATTGTGCCGGGAAGCACAGAACCTGCCCTGAAAGAAGCAGCGCCGGATATCGCCGCCCTGCGGCGAAAAAGCCTGGATTGTATCGGTTGGCTGCGGGTTCCCGGCACCACCATAGATTATCCTGTTATGCAGTCTGCCGCTGATCCGGAATACTACCTCAAGCACGATTTTGAGGGAAACGACAGCTCCCACGGCGTCCCTTTTGTGGATTCCCGGTGCAGTCTTGTGAACAGCGACAATATTCTGATCTATGGTCATCAAATGCACGATGGCTCCATGTTTTCCCCGCTCCTCAATTACGAGGACGGGGATTTTTATCGGGAACACCAAACCATGGAATTGTTTCTGGCAGATAGAAAAGAGACCTATCGTGTTTTTGCCGTGCTGCGTACTCCGGGAGCAACGGAACAGGACGAATGGAGCATTTACCATTCCATCGACCTTTCCCCCTCCGGGTTTGAGGAGCTGGTGGCACGCTGCCGGGAGCAGTCCCTTTTTTCCAGCGGAACTGAGCCTGTCTACGGAGACAGGCTCCTGACGCTGGTAACGTGCGAATATTCACAGGACAACGGCAGGCTTGCCGTTGTGGCTTACAAGGAGGAAAAGAAATGAAAATCAATACCTATGATTTGACCATTACCGGATTAAAAGAAGCCAGTGGAATGACAAAGGGGTTAAATGGCTATTATAACCCTGCGTATGTAGAGCTCTTTTATGATCGTTCCACTGGAGAGGCATGGGGAAAATGGCAATATTCTCTTGGCCAAAGCACATGGACAAAGTACGATGACCCCGATGTTATCAAAATCGGCAACATCTGTGAACCCAAAACCATGCAGGAACTTGCCGATCTTATCCACAAAGAAATGGAGATCGTAAAAAACACAGAGACCTATTACAAGGAGCAAATGGATGCCTTTGTCACATCGGAAATCACCAACGAAGGTATGAAACGCTAAATGGAGCTGGCTCCCCGCTTTTCAGCGGGGAGTTTCTATTTTTCCAAAGAGAAAGGAAGCTTGTACATGAACAAACATCGTTTAGAGCAGGAATTGGGATACTCTCTGGAGAATCATTCTGAATTTTCTGGAGAAATCCCGGAGGAAACATTCACGAGAGGCTTAGAGCCGGAAGAATTGGAGGTGATGATGAAATGGCAGCGCAACTGAACAAAGCCAGAGAAGAGCTTGCTCAAATGTTCCTGTCCAGTTTGGATAAAGAAAAGCTCCCGTGGCAGCAGCCCTGGAACACTGTGGATGCGCTTGCTGGCTACGGAATGCAGGAAAACCCTGTTTCCGGCAGCAGATACAGAGGCATAAACGCCCTTATGCTATGGGTCGTTTCTCTGGATAAGGGTTATATCGACCCCCGCTGGTGCACCTTTAAGCAGGCGCAGGAAAAAGGCTGGAATGTCAAGAAGGGAGAAAAAGGTACTCATGTAGAGTTTTGGTCTTACTATGATGTGCCGAACAAGAAAACGCTTTCATGGAAAGAAGCTGCGGAGATTGTTCAGAACGACCCGGAGCGCCGCAGGGACATCAAGTGCATTTCTCACGTGTATACGGTTTTCAACGCTGCGCAGATTGAGGGGATCCCCTCAATAGATATCCCTCCCCCGCCTGACCCGGAATATCGGGAACAACTGCTGGCTGATTTCTCAGCGCGGTATCTGGAAGCAGAGAATATCCCCCTCCATACAGGTTTACAAGCCTATTACCGCCCCTCTGAGGATTCTATCACCATGCCGCCCAAAGAATCCTTTGCCGGGGAAATGGAATATTACGACGTTCTGTTTCATGAATGTGCCCATTCCACCGGGGCGGCAAAGCGGCTTAACAGACCCTCTTCTCTTGATAAAAGAACCGCAAGCTACGCGATAGAGGAACTGCGGGCTGAAATTGCCGGAGCCTTTATTCTCTCAGGAGCCGGTTACTCTGTTTCCCCAAAAATCCGGGAAAATAATGTGGCGTATATCCAAAGCTGGGCCTCTGAAATCAAAGAAAAGCCCAAAGTGTTGTTTGACGCTATCAAGGACGCCGGGATCATCTGCGATTTTGTGTGTGAGCGCGGCGAGCTGGAACGTTTGAAAGCTGACGCGAAAGACATGGAACAGGTTGACCCAACCAGTTTTACGCCGGAACAGATAGAGGAATTTGCAAGAAGGTTCCACGCCGCTGAACAAGCACCGGCTCCCGCACAGATCGGCATGACAATTTGAGAAAGGAAATCAAGATGAAAAAGAGGCTATACGTTGATATGGACGGCACCCTTGCCGTCTTTAACAATCAGATCGAAAGTGAAGAAGTGTTGTACCAGCAGGGTTACTACCGCAATCTGCCGCCCCAGCAGAGCGTGATCGATGCGGTGAGGATTTTGTCCCGCCGTGAGGATATTGAAATCTTTGTGCTGTCGGCGGTACTGCCCACCCCTTACGCCCAGCCGGAAAAGGACGCATGGCTGAATGATTATCTACCGGAGATCGACAGCGCTCATCGTATCTATGTGCCCTGCGGTGAAGACAAGGCCAAATATATTGGCCACACGCTGGGGAAAGACGATCTGCTGCTGGACGATTACAGCAAGAACCTGCACTCCTGGTGCCCTCCCGGCTCTGCAATGAAGCTTATGAACGGCATCAATGGCAATTTCAAGACCTGGCAGGGCAACCGCGTATCTGTGGAGCAGCCCGCGATGAAGATCGCGGAAAAGCTGCTGATCGCTTTCGGGCTGGAAAAGAGACTGCATCAGAACTATGAGATCATCGAAAGCCACCAGGTGGGCAATACAGAAGTCGTGCTGGGCAAAGACATGACCGGCGGTTGCCAATATCAATACAAGGTATGGTACTGCACCAATACTGTTGGCTATTATATGGGCGCAAATTTCGACATATACGCCGAAGCCTATAATGAAATGCTGACGCGGGCGCGGGGACTGAAAGCCCTGGAACGTTCCAGAGATATTGGTTTTCAGGGTATCTTCCTGTAAGAGCTGGAAAGGAGCGTAAAAGGATATGAAGCCAAAGCAAAGGAACCCGCCCACTAAAAAGGAAAATAAACTGGAAATCCTCACCGTCGCTGATGTATTACCGGACAAACTCCCTCTACCGAAAAAAAAATCGGAACAGCAAACAGATACCGCAGACAAGCAGGAAATTGAGAAAGGGAAAGAAAAGGCAAGGGACACAGTAGAAACAGGACTCTCTACTGTTAAAAAGGCGTTGAACAACCTGAAATCGCTTGAAAAAGATAGTCAGACCAAAGCGCCCGCCCAGCAAAAGCCCTTGTCTGAATCGGGTTCGGAAACGCCTGTCAGCCACCCTGCCATTGAAAAAAGCAATCCTGTTTCTGCCATCTCAAAGCAGAACGTGCCCCGGCAGCAAAACACTCTACCACTTTTGGAGGAAGAGCCTGTTCAGGTGAAAAAGACTTCTGGGGCAGAAACCACCGGGCGGGAAGTCCGATACCATGAAAGGCCCATGCCACACGATGGAAGCCGCACAATAAGTGTGAGGACGGAACCTATAGGGAACGGGAGAATCGTCCCGCCACGAGACACTGTCTACATAGGAAGCGTTTCTGAAAAAAAGGAGCCGGAAGAAATTTCTGTCCCTCGCAGGGCAAGACGCGAAACGCCAAAAAGAGAAACCTATTCATCCCGTACCGAAGTGGAGAAACTGAGCTTTTCCGCTGGGCAGCCAAAAGACGCCAGCAAAGGCGGAAGAAGATCAATGGAGAATGTGCGTACCCGTTCCCCCCGCACCGTCCACATCCGTGACGATGACATGGATTCAGGGGCAAAAATCAAGACCAGCGGAAAAGAAAAGGATATTGGTTCTACTTCCAATCAGGCTGTAAAAACCGCCCGTTCCACCGAGAACGTCAAAGAAGTAGGATATGCAGCGGCAGAAGCGGGGAAATCAGCGGCAGAAACGGCAAAGGCTGCCGGGGAGGCTGCTGCCGAAACAGCAAAAGCGGCCGGAGAAGCAGCCGGGCAAGCAGCTTCCGGCGCTGCCACAGGCGGCGTCAGCACTGCGGTCAGCGCCGCCGAAAAGGCAGTAAAAAAAGCAGAGGAAGCGCTACGGCAATTTTCCAGAGAGGGAAAATCCCCTCTGGGCAACGACCAAGGCGGAGTGATCTCTATCCTGACCACAGGAGGCGGAATCATAGGGACGCTTCTTGCGTCAGTCGGTATTTTCCTGCTGCCGATCCTCTTTGTCGTCTTTGCCGCCTCACTTCTGTTTTCCTCTGCCGGGAATCAGAATCTCAGCGAGGGCGTTACCGCCTTGCTGCCACAGATACAGGCGGCGTGTATCAAGTATGAGATTCCAGACTATGCGCCCCTTGTTGCCGCCATTATGATGCAGGAATCAGGCGGCGATGTGGAGCTGGTACACGGTGACGTTATGCAGTGCGCGGAGGGCATGGGACTGCCCGTTGGCACTCCTGTTTCCACGGAGGAAAGCATTGACTTTGGCGTAAAGCTCCTGAAAGGACTGCTGCAACAGGCTAATGTCACCAGCCCCGCCGATCTCGACCATTTGAAGCTTGCCGTACAGGCTTACAATTTCGGCTCCGGCTACATAGGCTATGCTTTGGCTATGGACGGGAAGTATACCCGCGAAAACGCCGTTTCCTTTGCTCAGCGACAGGCTGGTATCTTAGGCTGGAGCAGCTATGGAGATGTAGACTATGTGGATCATGTACTGAGATATTACACGATAGGAACAGGCCTCGGCATGGGTACTGTTTCCCAGCGCTACCCCACCTTCTGTTATCCCATGCCCGGATACGGCTGGACTACCTACAGCGGGCACGAGGGGATCGACCTGCCTTGTGAGCTGGGGACGCCCGTTTACGCTTCCGGCACTGGAACCATCACCTACGTGAAAAACGGCTGGACGGAAGCTGATGGGAAATCCGGCATGATGTCCTACGGGAACTGCGTGTGCATTTCCCATGACAACGGCTTGGAAACCCGGTACGGGCATTTATCCTATGCCATTGTACAGAGCGGGCAGATGGTGTTCCAAGGTCAGCTCATCGGGTATTCCGGCAACACCGGAAACAGCACCGGCCCACATATGCACTTTTCCATCTACGACAACGGGAACCCCGGCAGCGGCGGCTACAGCAATAACGCCGCGCTGGCGTTCCCACATGAAAGACAATAAAAAACATTACAACTTCCCAACCAACTTCACGTCCAGTGGGCGGGAAGTTAGTCGGGAAGTTCCCTTTTTGGGAGAAAGGAAACAACATGAATACAAACCAATTAGAACAGGGCACAAACACTTTTTCCATCTACCAGCTAAAACGTGGGGACGAAACATTGGACTTCCGTTTTGAGCCGTTGGACAGTATCCACCGCAATGGACTATCTGTTGACCCGGCAAATTACGACCTGATCTATACTGCGCCCCTTGCGTCGGATATGTCGCTGGACGATATTTTTACCCGCTTCAACGTTGACCGCCCCGCAGACTTCAAGGGACACAGCCTTTCCGTTTCTGACGTGATAGTGCTTCATCAGGACGGGCAGGACACCGCCTACTATGTTGACAGTATCGGTTTTCAGGAAGTGCCGGAGTTTTTTCAGGAACTTACCCCCGACGCCCATATAACAGGGGAACAGATCAGGACGCCTCGGGGCAGTTTCCACGTTACCGATATGACCCGTGAACAGATGGAAGCCGCCGGGTATGGCTTTCATCACCAATCCGAGGACGGCAAATACCTTATCATGGGGAATGGCACTGACGCTTATGCTGTTTCTGCAATGCCGAAAGCCGCGCCTTCGCTTCACTACATAGGAGGTGGTGGTTATTTGGAAAACGGCAAAGCGGAGGTTTCCTTTTTCAAAAAAGAAGCCGGGACGCTGACATTAGATGATCTGGCTCAGATCAGACCGAAGCAACAGGCGGCAAAATATATCATTGCCGCCTCTGCCATCGCTATTTCATCGGAGGAGTTGGATCGTTACCACATTTCATTCCTGAAGCTCGGCAGGGATATTTCCCCCGAAGCTATAGAGGACGACCTGTGGGAGGAAGCCGAGCTTGCAATGGATAACATGGAGCGCACGGAGAAAGAGATGAATCTCAGCTCCGGGAGAACCACTACGCTCGCTGACAAGATCATGGAAGAATACCTCAACCAACAGAGGGAAAGCGCCCCCGCTCAAGATTCACCTTGCATTGGGGCAAGATAAATAGCACAGGAAAGCTTCCTGCCCGTTGACGGCAGGAAGCTTTTTCTTTTTACAAAATGAAAGGAATACGCCATGAAAAACAAATTGAACCTACAGACCTATGAGCAGATGGCAGCGGAAGCAGAGCAGAAAATCTTAAAAAGCCCGGAAAACTGGCAGGATTTTCTGCGGTTCGCCGCCCGGTTCTATAAATACAGTTATCTTGAGCAGTTACAAATCTACGCTCAGCGCCCGGAAGCTACTGCCTGTGCAGATGTAGATACATGGAACCAGCGCATGGGGCGACACATTGTGAAAGAAGAAAACGGAATCGGAACCATTTCTCAGGACTTCCAAGGAGGAAAACTACGCTATCTTTTCGATGTTTCCGATACAGAGGGGAAGCCTTTCCCACCTGTATGGACACTGCTCCCGGAACAAGAAGCGCCTGTCATAGACTTTCTTCAAGACTATTTCAATGTTACGGGCGATACGACTGAGGAAGTAGTTTCAAACGCCGCTGAAACTATTTTGCAGGAAAGCCTTGACATTTTTGCCGGAGCAGATTATAATTCTTTTAAAGAATTAAAGCTTAACAGGGAATTTCTGAAAAAAAGCGTTGCTGCCATTTCCTTACTACGCTGCGGCAAAGACACGCTGGAATTTCAACAGGAAATCCTTCCCACAACAGAAAGTTCGGGAACCATCTCTCTGCTGGGACAGCAGATCAATGAAGCAAGCCGCATATTATTGCGGCAGATTGAAAAAACCGTAAAAGCGATAAACCGTGAAAGGAGCGAAAAGTATGAACACAATGGGCTACAGGAAAATGAAGCACAACGAGAAGAACGGGCTGGATTACGTGAAGAACGGGGATTACTGGATTCCGGCGATCACGATTCCGGAGCACGAGACCGGCCCGGCACTGAACCGCTGGGGACAGGCCCGCATGACATTCCTGAAAGAGAAACGCCCGTGGGAGTACGAAACCCGTCTGATCCATGCGAAGCTGTACTCCCATTGCCGGGAGCTGGAACAGCAGGCGGAGGAACGGTACGACACCCTCATGGAGCAGCTGACGAAAGAAGCCGGGGCGACGGAGAGCCTGAAAGCCAGCGACCCCATGAAGTGGGTTGGGCTGATGAACAACTGCAAGGCACAGGCGGAAGAGATCATCTACAGCGAAATGATCTACGTCTGACAGGTTTTTCCATGGACGGGGATCAGTTATCCCTGTTCCCCACAGAAGAATCACAGAGCGAAGTCATAAAGCACAGGGAGCTGGACGTGAAAGCGTCCGGCTCCTTTTCTATTTCCGCCGACGAGTTTGATAACATTCTGCGGCGCGGAAGCCTGGCTGGAGGTAGCGCTCAGAGAATTTACAAAGAAATATCTTCCGATTCAAGCCTGCCGGAGCTTGTGCAGTTTCTGAAGAAAGAATACGGAACAGGCGGGCTATCCTATACGTTCTCCAACGGAAAAACGGGCTTTGTAGATTTCTCGGTAAAGGGGATTTCCGTTTCAGGAAAACCGGGAGAAAGAACGGTTTTTTCCTGGAATACCGTTGCAAAACGGCTACGGAACCTTGTAGCAGAGGAAAAGTATTTGCCGCCGGAAGCTGATGAGCTAGAAATGGACATCAAGGAGGGAGACCCCTCCCCTTGGGGAAATGTGCAGACTAGCAGAAAAATAGCTGACGGCGTGTATGAAATCAGCACAGCGTCCCACGGAGGTATTCTGGTTCACAAATCGGTAGAAAAGACGCTGCTCTCTGAGGAGGCCGGAAAGATCGGATTTTTAGAGAACGGCTGGCATGGGTATGAGGAGGACGCTGAAGCGTGCATTCCCATTCGCGAGCTGATTGACAGGGGTATTTTTGAAATCCCGTCCCATTATTCCGGGACAAAGGAAGAATATATTGCCATGATCGACGATAGCATTCGGTACTGGTTCCCGGAATATTGGGAAACAAGAACTGCCCGGCTTGAAGCCTCCTCCCACGCTGCGCCGGAGGATATTGCCGCCGCCCTGCTCCCGGAAGACACCTTCGTTCCCAACTCATGGAGTGTCCATGAAGCGCACAGGGCTTACCTTGCCTTAAAGCAGGAACACCCTGACAACTTGATTTTAGTACAGGTAGGGAACTTTTTTGAGCTTTACCAGGAGGACGCGAAAACCGCGTCGGAACTACTTGACCTTACACTGACGCGAACAGCGGAGCTTGAAATGATCGGGCGCGTCCCCATGGCAGGTTTTCCCTCCCACGTTTTGGAAGAGTACACAGAGAAGCTCCGCACAAAACACGGCGTGACGATCCTTGCCTATGACAGGGAAAGCCGGGGCATGAAGCCTCTCTCATTCTCCTCTTTCGCCGAAAAGGAAGCCCCTGAAAGAGATTACTCCTTTGAGTACCAGCTTTTAGACCGTCTACGGAGCGACTGCGAATATTTTCTGGGCGCTGGTGGTAGGCATGAAAAGTGTCTCTGGGCTGGAACCGTATCTGAGCAAATTGCCAAAATGCGGGAGATGTATAACCTCTTGCCCGAAAAACCGGAATGGTTGACTGAAGAAAAAATCGACAGCTATGCACAACAAATGAAGCCGCGATATCAAGTGGTGGTCTACCACCACTTTGAAAACGGCTTTGATGAAATGCCGGAATACCAAACGCTGCAAGAAGCCGAAAAAGTGGCGCAGAGCTATGTGGACGGCACAATGCCGAACCTTTACGGCGACAGTTTCCAGTATGACGGCGCTGCCGTCTACGACTTGCAGAAGAAGCAATGGGTGTGTATCATCGGTAACTTCCCTTTGGAGCATGCGTCCGCCCAGCAAAATTCCCTGTCTGAACAGGCAGAGGTTGTAGCTGCGCCATCAGAAAAGCAATTCGTAGCCACAAACTATCACATCACCGATGACGATCTCGGCACAGGTACGCTCAGTCAAAAGTACACTAGAAACGTTGCAGCTATCCAACTGCTGAAAAGCCTGGAAGAAACTGGACGTCCCGCTACCCCCACCGAACAGGAGGTTTTGTCTCGCTATGTGGGCTGGGGTGGATTGGCGGATGTCTTTGACGAACGGAACAGCAGATATCAGCAAACAAAAGACCTGCTCACGGAAAGCGAATATGTTTCTGCCCGCGCTTCTACCCTAAACGCACACTACACTACCCCTGTTGTGATTCGTGCTATTTACTCCGCGTTGGAAAACATGGGATTCCGCACAGGAAAAATACTGGAGCCGTCCTGCGGCGTAGGAAATTTCTTCGGCTGTCTGCCAGAAACCATGCAGGGTAGTGAACTGTACGGAGTGGAGCTTGACGGCATTACCGGCAGGATCGCAAAGTATCTGTATCCTGACGCAAATATCACAGTGGCGGGCTTTGAGACTACAGACCGCAGGGATTTCTTTGATGTTGCCGTTGGCAACGTGCCTTTTGGGCAATATCAGGTTAACGACCCAGCTTATAACAAGCTGGGCTTTTCTATCCATGACTATTTCTTTGCAAAAACCTTGGATCAGGTGCGCCCTGGAGGAATTATCGCTTTTATCACCAGCCGCTACACCATGGATAAGCAGTCTCCAAAGGTGCGGCAGTACATTGCGCAGAGAGCCGAACTGCTGGGAGCGATCCGCCTGCCGAACAACGCCTTTAAGGCAAATGCTGGTACGGAAGTCGTGTCGGACATTATTTTCCTGCAAAAGAGGGAACGCCCTATTGAGATTGAGCCGGATTGGGTACGTCTCGGTCAGACTGCTGACGGTTTCACTATCAACAGTTATTTTATCGACCACCCGGAAATGATGCTAGGGACTCCCACCTCGGAAAGCACCCAATACGGCAGACGGGATTTCACTCTTATCCCCATAGCGGGCGCTGATCTTGGAGAGCAGTTTCAGGAAGCAATCCAGAATATCCACGGAGTTTACCGGGAGGCTGATGTAGACCTATTACCTACCTCCCCGACCAATGGGCAGGAGGTTCAGAAAGCAGAAGCCCCAGCATGGCTTGACGCCGACCCCAACGTGCGCCGCTACAGCTACACAGTGGTAGACGGAACAGTTTACTACCGGGAAGATGACCAAATGGTGCGGGTTGACACGAACAATACTGCCGCAGAGCGTGTAAAAGGCATGATTGCCTTACGGGACACCGCAAGGGCGTTGATAACCGCTCAGATGGAGAATGCGCCTGATGAGCCTGTACAGGCGCTACAGGCAGAGTTAGACCGCCGCTACGATGAATTCCGCAACAAATTCGGGCTGCTGAACGACCGGGTAAACGCTCGGGCATTTGAAAAAGATGATTCCTACTATCTGCTCTGTTCTTTGGAGGTTTTCGATGATGACGGGAATTTTCAGCGCAAATCAGATATCTTTACCCGCAGAACCATCAAACCCCATACCGCTGTAGCCTCCGTAGATACCGCGGCGGAAGCATTGGCAGTTTCCATATCGGAAAAAGCCTGTGTGGATTTGGGCTACATGGCCTCCCTTATGGGTGGCAGCGATAAGATTCCCCACATTGTGGAAGACTTGCAGGGAGTGATCTTCAAAGATCCAGCAACCGGTCCCTTCGACCTGGAAAGTAAGGGAACGCATTGGAGTCAGGGCTGGCAGACAGCCGATGAATATTTTTCCGGCAATATCCGCAAAAAGATGGCAGTAGCCAAAGACGCCGCAGAAAAAGATTCCTTCTTTGCCCCCTATGTTGACAGTCTGCAAACTGTCCTGCCAAAAGACCTTGATGCCTCCGAAATCTCCGTTTCACTGGGTGCGGCATGGATCGATCCGGAATACGTGCAGCAATTCATGTACGAGACGTTCCAGACGCCCTCATGGCAGCAGGATAAAGTCAAAGTAGAGTACAGCCCCCACACTGCTGAGTGGTACATCTCCACCAAAAGTTACGCCGCCTTAACAGAGGTGCTGATTTATTCCACCTATGGCACCAAACGGGCAAACGCTTATGAGATTCTGGAAGATACGCTGAATCTCAGAAATGTGGAGATCTATGATATCAAGAAGGAAGATGGAAAAGAGAAGCGGGTGTTGAACGGCAAAGAAACCATTCTTGCCCAGCAGAAGCAGCAAGCGATCAAGGACGCTTTTCAGGATTGGCTCTGGCAAGATCCGAAACGCCGCCGCACCCTTGTGCGCAAGTATAACGATACCTTCAATTCCACCCGCCCGCGGGAATATGACGGGAGCCACATTGTTTTCCACGGCATGAACCCGGAAATCACCCTGCGGGAACACCAGCTTAATGCAGTCGCCCATATCCTCTATGGGGATAACGTCCTACTAGCGCATAAGGTCGGCGCGGGAAAGACCTTTGAAATGGTCGCCGCCGCCATGGAAAGCAAGCGCCTGGGTCTCTGTCAGAAGCCACTCTTTGTTGTGCCAAATCACATTATTGGTCAATGGGCGACAGAGTTCTACCGGCTCTATCCTTCTGCAAATGTTCTTGTCACTACGGAAAAGGACTTTGAAAAGGCAAATCGAAAGAAATTCTGCGCCCGGATCGCAACCGGGGATTATGATGCGGTGATCATGGGACACAGCCAATTTACACGCCTTCCCATTTCTTCGGAGAGGCAAATCAACCTGATCTCTGACCAGATCAAGGAGATAGAAGATGGAATCAAGGAAATGAGAGAAATTGACGGCAGGCACCATTCTGTGAAGCAGCTGGAGAGAACAAAGAGAAATCTCCAGATCCGGTCGGAAAAGCTGCTGGAAGCCCCCAAAAGGGACGATGTTGTTACCTTTGAGGAGTTGGGTGTAGACCGCCTATTTGTCGATGAGGCCCACAATTTCAAGAACTTATTCTTCTATACCAAAATGTCCAATGTGGCAGGGCTTTCCACAGCGGAAGCGCAAAAGTCCAGCGATATGCTGGCAAAATGCCGTTATATGGACGAAATCACTGGGGGCAGAGGGATCGTTTTTGCCACCGGGACGCCTGTTTCAAACAGTATGGTGGAAATCTACACCATGCAGCGCTATCTGCAGTGGGACGCTTTAGAAACCTACGGCTGGTCTCACTTTGACTGCTGGGCTGCCCAATTTGGCGACACGCAAACAGCTATTGAGCTTGCGCCGGAGGGGACAGGCTACCGGGCAAGGCGCAGATTTTCCAGATTTAAGAACCTCCCGGAGTTGATGAATGTTTTCCGAGAAGTGGCGGACATCAAAACAGAGGAAGACTTGCACCTGCCCACGCCGGAAGTGGAATTTCATACGATTGTCGCTCAGCCAACCGCTCATCAGAAATTCCTGGTACAGGAGCTTTCCAAGCGAGCGGAGGCTGTACATAATCGTGTGGTAGAACCCACTGAGGACAACATGCTCAAAATCACCTCTGATGGGCGCAAATTGGGGCTGGATCAGCGCCTTATCAATCCAGATTTTCCAGATGATTCCGGCAGCAAGGTCAATCAATGTGTCAATTTGCTATTCCAAACATGGCAGAAAACTGCCGAGGAGAAATTGACCCAGCTTGTGTTCTGCGACTTCTCTACGCCAAAAGGCGATGGCTCCTTCAACCTCTACGATGATATTCGCGATAAGCTGACAGCAAGGGGAATCCCGCTTGAAGAGATCGCCTATATCCATTCAGCGAAAACTACCGCACAGAAGCAGAACCTGTTCGCAAAGGTGCGTTCTGGCAGGGTAAGGATTTTAATGGGCAGCACACAGAAAATGGGTGCTGGAACAGATGTACAAGACAGGCTCATCGCGTTGCATGATTTGGACTGCCCATGGAAGCCAGGAGATTTGGAACAGCGCCTCGGCAGAATCGCCCGGCAAGGGAATCAGAACAGTAAAGTGCGCATTTATCGTTATGTTACAGACGGAACTTTTGATGCTTATCTTTGGCAAACAGTAGAGATCAAGCAACGTTTCATCAGCCAGATCATGACCTCAAAGGCCCCGCTGCGTGTTTATGAGGACAACGACGCCACAGCCCTGTCTTACGCTGAGATCAAGGCGCTGTGTGCCGGAAATCCACTCATTAAGGAAAAGATGGATTTAGATATTTCCGTATCAAAGCTGAAACTGCTCAAGGCCGATTTTGAAAAGAAACGCCACAGTATGGAAGATGATCTCTGTATCAATGTGCCGCAGAGAATTGCACAGTACGAACAGTCTGTGAAAAACTATCAGGAGGATCTAAAGGTACTTGCGGAAAGCCCACTGCCGGCAGATGGCTTTATCGGAATGGAGATCAGCGGAAGACTCTATACGGAAAAGGAAACTGCCGGGCAAGCTATCTTAGATCGCTGCAAATGCTGCGTTGAAGAAACTCAAATCGGGACATATCGCGGCTTTGATTGTTCTCTGAAGATTGAGGGATTCGGTCGAGACCATATCCTGACATTGCACCGACACGGTTCTTATCGCGTAGAGTTGGGCGAAAGCGCCCTGGGGAACATCACAAGGATTGAAAACACCCTGAACAAGCTCCCTGACTTAATCTCCGCCACACAGGAACGGCTGAAGACCGAAAAGCACCAGTTAGAGCTGCTCAGAGTCGAATCCGTTAAACCGTTCCCACAGGAGGACGAACTGCGGGAGAAGACCGACAGGCTGATAGAGCTGAACGCCCAACTGAACATGGACAACAAAGAACACCAAGATGCTGCTCCAGAGCAGCACGTACAGGGATAGCTTCCCTGTAGTAAGTGAGCCCCCGGATTCCTTAACAAGAAGTCCGGGGGCTTTCTTTTTTACTCAAAGTTTAGTGCAAAAAACCATAGTTGCGATATTGATCTACCGGGCCAGGAAAAAAGGAATAAGACGCAGCGAGGCCCCGGCTTACCATGAACGGTAGGCCGGGGCCTTTTTTAGTTGTCAAAAAGCCGGTTTCCTATTTTGCTATAACGCTGGAATTTGTCAACTGCAAAGGAAAAAGTCTTAAAATAATCCCCGAATTTATCGAAATCTACAGTCTTTACCGGAAAAGAGGTCGCTCCATACTTTTTCAGCCTCTTCCTGGGTCTTAAAGCAGCCTATATACTTGCCTTTTACTCTTACTTCCCAGCGCTTTTGTCTGCGGAGGAAATGGACGCCGGGCAAATCAGATTGAGGGAGTCCGCTATGATACCTTTCCTTTTTCGGCGGATTTGCAAGCACTCCAGCCTTATATTTACTGGAGGCATTAGAGATCCTGTAAAGTTCTTTTCTGCACACTTCGCTGCACCATGATTCCCTGGTTTCTGGGACAAACTCTTTTCCGCAATAAGCGCATAGGTATTTCTTTTCGGAATTCAGCGCCTTTTTGTTCTGGGCAAGCTGGTCTCTATGCTTCTCCGCCCACTCCCTTGACGATCGCTTTATGTTTTTTGCAATGGCCGCCTGGGCGCAATCCGGGCAGTATTTTTGCAGTCCTCCGGCAACGGCATAAGGCTTTCCGCATAGGGAGCAATAGGCAATGCTGCCGATCTTTCGCACAGTCCCCGCTGCCTTACGCGCTTTTGCGTCCCGGTCTGCCTTTTTTCTGCGTTCCGCCCGGCAGTCCGGGCAATACCAGGCGCGGGGGCCGCCCACAAAAACAACGCCGCAAGCTTTACAGGCCCGTTTTAGCATAACCGTTGCGGCTTTGGCCGCCGATCTGCATTCAGGGCACATTCTCTGTTCTCCAGTGCCGTCAAAAGCTTTCCCGCATTTGACGCATACCCTTACCCGGTTACTCATGGTCTAATTTCTCTGTGCATTCCGGGCAGAGTGGCGGAGCATCTTCCAGAGATTCTACCCGGTACGCTTTCCCGCACTCTGGACAGGTTATATTATATGCGTCTGATCCGTGGATTTTTCTGGCACATCCACAGGATTTAGTAGCGCCAGAGGTAAGGCTCCCCGTTGGGCAGGCCCGTGTATTACCACAGTCACAGAGGCACAACCAAAGACGCTGACCGAATTTGTTCTTTTCCGCCAGGGGGCATTCAGCGACAAGGCGGCCGAAACGCTTACCAGTTATATCAATAGCCTTATTATGATTGCCAAGCGCCCTTTCTCTCGCAAGTGTGCCAAGCAAATGCCCACAAGATTTTACGTGTCCGGATCGCAGATTACTAGTCGTTGCACGAGTAATATTTCCACATGAGCATATGCATTCCCAGACAATACCTCCGTGCTTTGTTTTCCCTATCGGGCGGATCACTGTAAGCTCTCCGTATACATTGCCGGTAATATCTACCGGTTTATTACTCCAATTATCGCTTCGGCGTTTGGTGCGGCACGCTGTACAGCCGTCAACCTGTCCTGATCGGAGATACATTGCTGGTACATCGACTTCTTCCCCGCAATCGCAACGACAGCGCCAGACGACGCTGCGGTGATAGCGCTTGCCGGTATCCTTCAGCACAACCAAGTGCCCGTATTGGTGACCAGTAAGATCCATTGCTCTCATTTATTTCCCTCCAAACTAGGCGCGGGGCCACCGATAAAAACAACGCCGCAAGCTTTACATACCCGTTTTAGCATAACCGTTGCGGCTTTGGCCGCTGATCTGCATTCCGGACACATTCTCTGTTCTCCGATGCCATCAAACGCTTTCCCGCATTTGACGCATACCCTTACCCGATTACTCATGGTCTAATTTCTCTGTGCATTCCGGGCAGAGTGGCGGAGCATCTTCCAGAGATTCTACCCGGTACGCTTTCCCGCACTCTGGACAGGTTATATTATATGCGTCTGATCCACGGATTTTTTTAGCGCAACCACAGGATTTAGTAGCTCCAGAGGTAAGGCTCCCCGTTTCGCAGGTTCGTGTATTCCCACAGTCGCAGCGGCACAACCAAAGCCGCTGACCAAATTTGTTCTTTTCCGCCAAGAGGCGTTCCGCGACGAGACGGCCAAAACGCTGCCCGGTTAAATCAATAGCCTTGGGGTGGTTATTGCGCATTTTATTAAGAAAAAGCTCACGCCGCAAATGCCCGCAAGACTTGACGCGACCACTCCTCAAATGACCGGCTGGTACAAATACCGTCTTGCCGCAGGAACATATGCATTCCCACACAACATTGGACCCATTTCTATAGCTTGTTGGGCGGATTGCTGTAAGCTCTCCATATACCTTGCCAGTAATGTCTACTAGTCGGCGATTAAGATCCATTGTACATCTGTCCGCTTGACCAGTAATATCTGCTGGCCGGCAATTACTGCAACATGTTGCGCATCCGTCTACCTGACCCGACCTCAGATACGTTGATGGTGCGTCTACTTCCGCTCCGCAATCACACCGGCAGTGCCAGACAATGCTATCGTAAAATCGTTTGCCGCTATCTTCTAGCACAGTCAGGTGGCCGAAGCGCTTGTTTTTAAGGTTATACATTGCGCAACCTCATTACACCAGTTATCTCCGCCATCATCAACCGGATATATGGGGGGCATCTCCTTTCTTCTGCCGCCCACGCTTGCACTGTCCGCAGGGAAATACAAAACCGCACAGAACAAGCTGTTTGACCCAGCCCCAAAAGCTGTAGCAGCTCCTTAAATGGGGCATTGGCAACACGCCACAGCACCTGTAGCTGTTCCATTAGACCGCTGTCAATTTCCTGATCCGGGTTTTCCGGGTCAAGGAAGGCCGAAGAGGTAGCCCAGTCTGAAACAAAGGCGTCTATATCCTTGGCTTGCTGGACGTCCGACCATATCTCGCAAAAGGTCTTGTTATCCATGTTATCCCTCCTTGGGAAAATCTCGGTAAACGTTGTAATAGTTTCCCGTGCGGACTACATGATAGTTATCGCGCCCGTCCTTGATCTTGTAAGCGTAATGCCTGCTTACTCCGGCTGCCATTAGCTCGCTGTTATACTCGTTATACATTTTCTTTTCCTCCCGATTTTTACTTGACGTAATAAGTTACAAAGCAATAGTTTGTGCTATCCCAGGCCGGGGTGAACAGCTTGTACCCTTCCCCAAATTTGCCCTTGTAAGGCTCCAAAACTCCCTCGCTCTTGCGAGAAACATATCTCCGGGCTCTGCTGGTGTGGTGCTCTGTGTATGTGCTTTTTACTGTGGCGATTGTCATTTTTGTTTCCTCCATATCTTTTTGGTATAGTCTTATTATACGCACAATGTGCGTAATTGTCAATACCTTTTTCAAATTTTGTTCCAAAAGTCAACAAGCATCGGCACTGATTGTAGTTCTATTTCCTATAATAAGTATAATGTTATGACAAAGACTGTCTTGAAGACATAAGGGTGCTATTCCCTGCGGACCGGCAGGCGCTGGTGGACAACGCCACAAACGTGCGGATCAAGGACGTAAGCGTCATCACTGTATATCTGGATCTGCAGCCCATTCCCTTTAACAAGGGCTTCTACTCCGTGGATATGACCTTTTTCTTCGACGTTTCTCTGGATCTGTTCGGCAGCTCCGCTTCCTGCCCCCTGCCGGTATGCGGCGTAGCCATCTTCAACAAAAAAGTAGTCCTGTACGGCAGCGAAGGCAACGTAAAAATGTTCTCCTCGGATCAGTGTGAAGAGAGCTGCGAGCCCCAGGATTCCACGGTGCTGCCCAAGGCTACGGTACAGGTGGCAGAGCCGGTGGCGCTGTCCGCCAAGCTGTGCGACAGACCGCTGTGCAGCTGCGAACCCTACTGCCGCATTCCCGAGTGCATCTGCCGTAGGTACGGCGGTGAATTCGAGTCCGCTCCCCAGCGGAACAACGTGTACGTCACCATTGGCCTTTTCACCATTGTGCAGATCGTGCGCAACGTGCAGATGCTGATCCCCGCCTATGACTTCTGTGTACCGGAGAAGGAATGCGTCACGTCCAGCGATAATCCCTGCGAGCTGTTCCGCCGCATCGACTTCCCCACCGACGAATTTTTCCCGCCCAGAGCCTCAGATCTGGGCGACGGCGGCAGATGCTGCAAATAAGCCTGAAAGACCGGTAAAAATTTCAAAAGCAGACCCCTTCAGCCCAAATGCCGAGGGGGTCTGCTTTCTATAAATAAAACCAAGCCGGTTTCCCACGGACCGAAAAAAGTTTTTTCTGGAAAATTTTTCCAAATAAAATGGCGTAAAGGGGTTGACTTTTTTAAAAATTCTCCATATAATTTCACATAATACAAGTGATTCTATTCTGTGGGCCAAATTTTCTTACGAACATTCAGATAACTCTATCACAAGGGCGAGGAGGCGCGCCATGGCGGAATATTGCATAGATTGCTGGAACAAGCTTAACAAGCCTGTTCCGCCGAAGCCGCCGGAGCAGTTTATTCTTTCCGACATGCCTGAGCTTTGCGAGGGCTGTGGAAAATACCGCCCCACGGTAATCATGGAGCGAAGGGGTTACTGCCGGCACAGGTTCCGGTTTCTACAGCTGCCCGGAAAGCTGATGTGCGCCCTGTGGAATTTGATCACAGCACCCTATCGTCTGCGCAAGAACAGAAGAAACGGTTCCCGCCGAAGTTAGCGGGAACCGCTTTTTGATTTGTTTTCTCTGTCAGCTTTCGCGATCCGGGCAATTTTTTGTGTAAACTTCTTCCGGCACAAACCCTTTTACAGCAGTTTTGCGACAATATCTCCCATCTCGGTGCAGGAAACCTTTTTGCAGCTTGCTGCCGCGCCGCTGACCTCCGTGTAGATATCCGGGGTACGGGCCTGCTCCAGTGCCTTGGCCGCCGCCGCCTCGATGGCGTCCGCCGCCTGGGGCTCGTTCAGGGAATACCGCAGCATCATAGCGCCGGAAAGAATGGTGGCCAGGGGATTCGCGATATTCTGCCCGGCGATGTCCGGAGCGGAGCCGTGAATGGGCTCATAAAGACCGAAGCCGCTGTCTCCCAGGCTGGCGGAGGCCAGCATGCCGATGGAACCGCTGATCATGGAGGCCTCATCGGAAAGGATATCCCCAAACATATTGGAAGTGACGATCACATCGAATTGCGCGGGGTTGCGCACCAGCTGCATGGCGCAGTTATCCACGTACATATGGCTGACCTGCACCTCAGGGTATTCCTTCGCCATTTCGTCCACGGTTTTTCTCCACAGGCGGGAAGTATCCAGCACGTTTGCCTTATCCACGCTACACAGGCGTTTGTTTCGCTTTTGGGCCATGTCAAAAGCCACCCGGGCGATGCGCTGGATCTCCGGCAGACTGTAACGCTCCGTATCATAGGCGGAGATCGTTCCGTTTTCCTCAGAGGTTCCCCGGTCGCCGAAATAGATGCCCCCGGTCAACTCCCGCACCACCATGATATCCAGGCTGTCGCCGATGATCTCCTCCTTCAGGGGAGATGCCTCCCGCAGAGGCGGGAAAATCACGGCAGGGCGCAAATTTGCGTAAAGTCCAAGAGCTTTACGAATTCCCAAAAGGCCCTTTTCCGGCCGGTTTGGGCCGGGCTGGGAATCCCACTTCGGGCCGCCCACAGCGCCCAGCAGCACAGAATCGGACGCCTTGCAGATTGTTACGGTCTCCTCCGGCAGCGGAACGCCGGTTTCGTCAATGGCTGCTCCGCCCAGCAGAGCCTCAGTAAATTCCAGAGAAAAACCGAATTTATCAGCGGCTTTTTTCAAGACCTTCACCGTCTCTTCCACGATCTCAGGGCCGATCCCATCGCCCTTTAATACAGCAATTTTATAGTTTTTCATGGAAAGTTATTCTCCTTTACACTATGCGCAAGCTCTTGTCTCAAATTTTCTTTTCGCAGCGGTTGATAGCACCGATAATTCCCTTCACAGAGGCAATGCTGATATTGCTGTCCATGCCCACGCCGAATACGATCTGCCCGTTGTGGCGCAGCTGGATATAGGAAACCGCCTTGGAATCCGCTCCGCCGGACACGGCGTGCTCGCTGTAGGAAACAAACTCATACTCTGTCAGGCCAATGGTGCGCAGGGCGTTAAAGAATGCGTCGATGGGGCCGTTGCCCTTGCCGGATACCGCCCGGGTATTGTGGTCGTACCGAATGGTGCCCTCAAAATCCACCACAACTTCTCCGCTGCCGCCGTCCTCCTCGAAGATTTTATAGGTCAGCAGGTGATAGGGCTCTGTAACCTCCAGATATTCCTTGCGGAAAATCTCAAATACCTCGCTCGGGGTGATCTCCCTGCCGCAGCTGTCGCAGGCGTGCTTGACGAGGTCGCCGAATTCCGGGTGCATGGCCTTGGGCAGGTCATAGCCGAAGCTCTGGCGCATCACAAAGGCCGCCCCGCCCTTGCCGGACTGGCTGTTAATGCGGATAATGGGCTCGTACTGGCGGCCCAGATCCGCCGGGTCGATGGGCAGATAGGGTACCTCCCAGTAGGGGGAATTCTCCTTTTGCAGGAAGCTGATACCCTTGTTGATAGCATCCTGATGAGAGCCGGAAAAGGCGGTGAACACCAGCTCGCCCGCATAAGGGTGGCGCTGGTGCACCTTCATCTGGGTACACTCCTCATAGATTTTCCGCACATGGTTCATGTGGGTGAAATCCAGCTCAGGATCCACACCCTGAGAATAGAGGTTCATGGCCACGTTCATGATATCCGTGTTGCCGGTGCGTTCGCCGTTTCCGAACAGGGTGCCCTCCACACGGTCTGCCCCGGCCATAACGCCCAGCTCGGTGGCCGCCGTACAGGTACCCCGGTCGTTGTGGGGGTGAATACTGAGAATGGCGCAGTTCCGGTGCTTCATGTTCCGGTGGCAGTATTCCACCTGATCCGCATAGGTATTGGGGGTGGACATTTCCACCGTGTTGGGAAGGTTTATGATGACCTTGTGCTCCGGGTCTGCGCCCAGCTCCTCCAGGATCTTATCACAGATCAGTACGGAATTTTCCACCTCTGTGCCGGAAAAGCTCTCGGGAGAATACTCATAGCGGATATTGATATCGCTCTTTGCCGTGATCTCCTCGGTCAACTGCCGAATAAGTCTTGCCCCGCTGACGGCAATATCGATCACGCCCTGCATATCCGTGTTGAACACCACCTTCCGCTGCAAAGTAGAGGTGGAATTATAGAAATGAACGATCACGTTCTTCGCCCCGTCGATGGCCTCAAAGGTTTTCCGGATCAAATGCTCTCTGGCCTGTACCAGCACCTGCACCGTCACGTCCTCCGGGATCAGGTTCTGCTCAATGAGCGCCCGCAGGATCTCATATTCCGTTTCGGAGGCAGAGGGAAAGCCCACCTCGATCTCCTTAAAGCCGATATCGCACAGAAGCTGAAAATATTCCAGCTTCTGCTCCAGGTTCATGGGGTTGACCAGCGCCTGATTGCCGTCCCGCAGATCCACACTGCACCAAATGGGCGCCTTTGTGATCACCTTGTCCGGCCAGGTGCGGTCCGGCAAAGCAATGGGCTGGAAGGGTTTATACTTTTTGTAGCCTTGATTCATAAGAAATTCCATCCTTTCACGCATTTTCTTTTTCTGAAATAAGCTGGTAAAAAAGCCCCGGACACAGAAACGATCTGCGTCCGGGGCGAAAATCTGCAAGGATCTACGCGGTACCACCCGTGTTCGGCAGCGGGATCACACCCGTGCCCTCAAAAGGTCTCTTTTTTCAGAAACCCCTGGCGAGTAACGCCGCCATACGTCCTTTCCTACGGCCCGCGGGCTTTCAAAAAGGAGACTCCGGGATCAGCATACACGCCGCGCCGTACACCTGCTTGCACCATGGAAAAGCTTTGCTTTCCCCCGCAGGCTCTCTGAAGAACAGCTTGCAGCGTCTTCTTCCCATCGCAGTCTTTTTGGGATATAGTACGCATTATAAGCGGTAAAAACGGGTTTGTCAAGCCCCGCTAAAACAAATTGGAGAGATCGTTTACGAGCTCTTCGTTGCGCGTCATGGAAATATTGTTCAGGAAGATCACGTCCTGTGCCCCTGTTTCCGCGGCCAGCTCGGCGATGCTTCCTTCGTAATAGCGGTAATCCACCACGATCATTCTGCGGTAGTGGTTCGCCAAAAACGGCACAAGGGCATTCCCGAAGGATTCCTTTACCACAACGCAGGAAGGGCCGTCCGCCAGGTCGTGATTCACGATCTCCTCATAGGGCTGGTCCCCCGCCGCGAAGATCAGATACAATAGCTCGGAAGCGTATTCACTGCCGTCTTCGATCAGGGCCTGTGAGCAGGTTTCGCCATCGACAGTGGTATAGCTCAGAGAGATCTCCGCCCGGGGAAGGTACGCTTCCACAATATCCGGGTGATTTTCCATGGCCTCATTGGGGGCATCGCTGTAAAAGCTGCCCAGAAAACCGGAATATTCCTTTTTGTCAAACTGCGCGAGCGGCACGGGAGCTATTCCCTTGGCCCCGCAAAACTCCACATAGGCGTAATAGGCCCCCAGCTGCGTCCAGTGATGGTCAGTGCGGAAGTAAATGTATTCCCCGGCGTGAGCCCGCAGGGGATCAAACAGCGACACCGTTTTCACACGAGGAGCCAGACCGCCAATGGAGGGGTACAGGTATTCTTCAATGGCCTTCCTCTGGTCAGAGCTGTTGATGCCGTGCTGCTCGATATAACTCTCCGGCAGCATCACGCCCATGCTGGTGGGGATCACCAGGTCGTAAAGCGTTCTGTCCCCCAGCTGTTCCTGCGCCCGGGCCACGGTGGAAATATACTCGTTGGCAAAGTCCGTGACAAAATTATAATACTCATAGCCCGTATCGCCGATTTTCAGCAGCGCTCCCAGCTGCTCCGGGTCGCCCGTAGGCGGCTTCTGTTCCGGAAGCGGCGTGGGCTCCGCTTCCTTTTTGGGCTCGGAGGATACCGGCGCGGAGGAAGGCGGAGAAGGCTCCGGCTTGGAAGGCGCGGAAGAGAGAGCCCCGGAGGAGACGCCGGACGCGGCGGGCGCCTTTTGCTCTTCTTTCCCGGAAAACAGGAAAAACCACAGAGCCGCAATCAAAACCGCAAGCAGCGGTAGAAGCCACAGCAGCAGGAATCCGTTCTTTTTCGCGGCGTGTTTCGGGCGTCCGGCTGATCCGCGCAGGGAAGGTCGTTGTTCCATAAAACGTTCCTCTCTTCTTTTTTGGAAATATCCTTATTTTTTATTGAAATTCAGCTCCGGCTTATCTTCTCTCGGCCTGGCCGGCCTGGCGCCTTCTGCGCTTTCGGAAGAAATGCACAGGCAGCCAAATCAACAGAACCAGAAAAAGGAAAAGCAAAAGCAGCAGAAGCGTCAGGACAAGGGGAAGAAAATGGGACGGCAGCCACCCGCTGCCCTCCAGCTCGAACACGGCGCTGGGGGGGATCTCGGCCCGATCCAGCGCCTGCTCGGCCGGGGGAACAGCCGTGCCGGAGGCCTTCAGGAAAATGCCGCTCAGCTCATAGGGCTGAGCCTTTGGAAGCTCCAGCTGAAGCCAGCTGCCTTCTCCCCCCTTCACCCGATAAAGCTGATACACATAACGCATCGATCCGGCCTCATAGGCCATCACCTTGAGAAATCGATCCTCCTTGCCGCTTGGAAGCAGCGACAGCACATACTCCTCCCCGGCGGGAACGGTAAGCATTCCCGCGTTTCCCAAGGCCGCCGCGCAGGGGCGTTCCACAGGGTTTCCCGCCGCGTCCGCCAGCAGATACTCCGTATCTTTCGGAAGAAAGATCCGCCGGTAGCCGGTATCGGAAACAAACAGCTTTTCCGGCTGCTCCTGAGACAGCACCCAGGAAACGTACACCTCTGGACAGTGCTCGTAAAAAAGCTGGCTGGAAAGGGGAAGCTTTCCCAGCCTATTTTCTTCCAGACCCAGCTTTTCCATGGAAAGATCATAGAGAAACACCGAGAGCAGGGTGTCCGCCGTGGGGACCTCCCCCAAAAGCATGTGATCCACCTCCACGTCCTCTGAAAGGATCCGGCAGATCTCCCGAAGAAGCGTGTAGGTGCTGGAGTTGTTTTCCCAGGCGGAATCGATCACTGTTTCCACCTCTGACTCATAATGCTCCGCCGTGCCGATCATATCGTACAAAAGTTGGTAAAGCTTCTGAATAAACCAGTTGCATTCCGGGCTGCTTTCATAAGCTCCGCCGGTGATCTCCCGGTAAATTTCCTTTACCGGCTCGCAGCGGGACTCATAGTCCGCCGTTGTTTCCCGGGCCGGAAGCCGAAGGGTAGTCCCCAGCTTTCCATAGCCCCATTCCGAAAACGGAATGGAGGGAATGGGGTCAAACATGCCTACAATATTAAAAATGGAGGAGTAGTCATATTCCTCGCTGAATTTTTCCGCCTTGGCGTTATTGGGCGTGGCGAAGGTATAGACAAAGAGGTTCTCCGGGGCGATCTGTTCCGTGGAAAGCATCAACACGGCGGCCATGTTGCTCACCGCCGCGGCCCGGCTGTAGCCGCCCATCCAGATCTTCACGCGCTTTCCGGCGGCATATCTCTCCGCATAGTCGAACACCCGCTCAAACACGGTAAAGCCCGCGGAGAAAAAGCCCTCGTGAACATCCTCGTCTCCAAAGGAAAAATTGCTGAGCCATTCATCCTGATAGCCCCCGCCGCTGACCGCCACCGCCAGAAGGGTAAATTCCCCTTCCGCGTCCTCCAGGGGTTTTGAAGCGATCAGGGTGGCGATCGTCTTCGCGGTAGGGCGCTCGTTGAATTCCTGGCTCTCCAGCTGAGAAAAACCTGCCTGCGTGAGATATTCCCGAATATTTTGATCCTTCCGATCCAAAGCCTGATCCGCGCTGCGAAAGGCGGAAACCGCCATGCCCAGCGTACACTGGGCCAAAGCATGCCGGTACTCCGTGCCGGAGCCGGAAAAGTAGCTGTCCCGGTAGGGAAACTGATAGGAAAGCTCATCGGGATAGGCCGCGGAATCAAACCGGCCTGTCAAAAAAATGGGCTTCTCCCCTTCCGCCGCGGATCCATTCAAGGAAAGCTGCCCCACAAAGAGGAACAGCGCCAAAAAAAGCGCGACCGCGTTTTGAGGCCTTCGATTTCGCACCGCCGTATCTCTCCCCTCCCGGTTTTTTGATAACAATTCATTTCCACAGAAAAAATCTGTTCCGGCCGCTATGACCGGGGCAAAAGCGTTTTGTACCCTTCCTTGCACACAAAAGCTTTTATTCAGTAAATAAACATTCACTTTTTTGAGATTATACTATACCACCCGTGAAAATGCAACCGAAATTCCACTTTGAGTCTCGAAAAAAGTCTAAACCGCTTTTTCAGCGGTGAAAAACTGCTTTTTTCAGATTGCCCTTTTTCTTTTTTTATACTATACTATGGCTTATCCGATATACGCCTGATAGCGAAGATATAAAAGCAGGGAATTTTCCCTGCTTTCCGAAAAGGAAAGGAACCTTTTTATGAAACGAACCACTGCTTTTCTGCTTTTCTTCTGTCTGCTGCTGGGCGGCTGTTCCGCCGAAAAAGCAGCTTCCGATTCCAATATTACAGAAAACGGTTCCGCTCTCTCCGCCGCTTCGAAGGCGGAAGCTTTCCTGCTGACCGATTCCAACGGGGACGTTTTAGAGGTTCCCGCCGATCCCAGAACGGTGTGCCTGTACGGCTCTTATGCCGACGCCTGGCTCTCCGCCGGAGGAAGCCTTGTGGGAACCACAGAGGACGCGGTGGAGGAGCGGGGGCTGGACGTGGGAAATGCCGCCATTGTGGGCACGGTAAAGGAGCCCAACACGGAAAAGATCATCGCGCTGGATCCGGAGCTTGTGATCCTCTCCGCCGATATTGTTCCCCACCAGGAGATCCGGGACGTGCTGGAGGACGCTGGGCTCACCTGCGCCTATTTCCGCGTAGATACCTTTGCGGATTACGCCGCCATGATGAAAGGCTTCTGCACCGTTACCGGGCGGGACGACCTGTACCGGGAAACGGTGGAAAAGCCGGAGGCCCTGATCGGATCCGTCACCGCCGCCGCGCAAAAGCGGCAAACGGAGGCACAGCCCTCGGTACTGCTGATCCGTGCCTTTTCCTCCGGCATCAAGGCGAAATCCGACGAAGAGCTTGCCGGGGCTATCTTAAAGGAACTGGGCTGCCACAATATCGCCGACGACCATCCTTCCATGCTGGAGGATCTGAGCCTGGAGGAAGTGATCGAAGCGGATCCGGATTTCATTTTTGTCACCACCATGGGCAGCGAGAAAAAAGCGTTGAGCTACCTGGATTCCCTGATCGCGGAAAACCCTGCCTGGCAGGAGCTTTCCGCTGTAAAAGAGGGGCGGTATGTGGTGTTGCCCAAGGAGCTGTTTCACTATAAACCCAACGCGCGCTGGGGGGAAAGCTATGGGTATCTGGCTGAGATCCTTTATCCCGGTATCGACTATGAAAAATAAGACCTGGGCAAAGCTGCTGCTTGCCGGACTTTTCCCCCTGCTCTGCGCGTTTTTTGGGCTGAGCCTGGGCTCTTCCTCCCTGCCCTTTTTCCAGAGCCTGGGAAAGCTGCTTCAGGGAGATGTTTCCTCCCCGGAGACCCGTATTCTGCTGTATGTACGCTTGCCTCGGGTCTGCGCTTCCCTGCTGGCCGGGGCGGCGCTGGCGGTCAGCGGCGTACTGATCCAGGCGGCTTTGGGCAATCCGCTCGCCGCCCCCAATGTGATCGGCGTCAATGCCGGGGCAGGCTTTTTCACTTTTCTCTCTATGGCCCTTCTCCCCGCAAGCCGGTGGGCTTCCTCGCTGGGCGCCTTTTTGGGAGCGCTGCTGGCTACTTTAGTCATTTACGCGGTTGCCGCGGCGGCCGGCGCGGGAAAGCTCACCATTATTCTGGCCGGAGTGGCGGTCAGCAGTATTTTTACCGCTGGAATCAACACGGTAAAAACCTTTTTCCCCGATACTCTGTACAACGGCGGTACTTTTCTGATCGGCGGGTTTTCCGGCGTTTCCCTAAAGGATATCACCCCGGCCTGGGGGCTGATCCTGACAGCGCTACTGCTGGCGCTGCTGCTGGCCCGGCAGACCGATGTGCTGTGTCTGGGGGAAGAGACTGCCCGCAGTCTGGGGCTTCCTGTAAGAGAGGTGCGGTTTGGACTGATCCTCACCGCCTGTGTGCTTGCCGGGTGCGCGGTGAGCTTTTCGGGGCTTCTCAGCTTTGTGGGGCTGATCGTCCCCCACATTGCCCGCAGGCTGTTCGGCTCCTCCCACCGCGTTCTCTGCGCCGCCAGCTGTTTTTTGGGAGCGGGCTTTGTCGCCCTTTGCGATCTGCTCAGCCGGGTGCTTTTCGCCCCCTATGAAATTCCGGTGGGCATCTTGCTTTCCCTGTTGGGCGGCCCCTTTTTCCTCTTTCTGCTGCTGCGCGGCCGGAAACGGGGCTACTCCCTTCAAAAAGAAAAAGCCAGCTCCGGGCGGGAAGGGGGAAGCTCCCTATGATAGAATTTTCCAAGGTGCGGGCTGGATACGGCTTCCGGGAAATTTTGCACGGCATTGACTTCACCGTAAACCGAGGAGAGATCGTTTCCCTCATCGGCCCCAACGGCTGCGGAAAGACTACCCTGCTTCGGGCCGCCTGCGGATTTTTGCCCCTTTCCGGCGGGGAGATCCGCTTTCTGGGCCGAAAGCAGGCGGAGTTCGGCCGCAGGGAATTTGCCAGGCTGGCGGCGTTTCTGCCCCAGGCTCGAGACGTCCCCGCCATTCGGGCGGACAGGCTGATCGCCCACGGCAGATACCCCCATCTTTCCTTTGGGCGCGATTTGACTGACAAAGACCGTAAAGCGATAGAGCTTGCCATAGAGCAAACCGGCGTTTCCGGACTGTTGGAAAAAGAGCTTTCCGAGCTTTCCGGCGGTGAGCGGCAGCGAGTGTATTTGGCTATGACTTTAGCTCAGGACGCAGAAATTCTATTTCTGGACGAGCCCACCACCTATCTGGATATCGGCCAGAAACACGAAACGTTGGAGCTGATCCGCAAAATTCGCGACCTGGGGAAAACCATTCTCATGGTACTGCACGATCTGCCCCTGGCCTTTGCCTGCAGCGACCGGATCGCCCTATTGGAAAATGGCAGCCTGCGGGCCTTCGGCCCCGCCGGCGAAGTGTTCGACAGCGGCCTCCCCGCCGAAATATTCGGTGTTTCCTCCCGCCGGGTGGAACTGGAGGGAAAAACGGAATACCTGTTTTTCAGGGAATAGAGTAAAGTAGAATTAGCGATGAGAAATGAGCTATTAAGGGCGAAAGACAAATTTGATAAATTGGAATTAGCGGCGAACCGCTTACTTTCTATCTGTCATTCTGAACGAAGTGAAGGATCTCGTCCTTCAGGCCTTTTTGAAGGGCTTTAAGGACGAGATTCTTCGTCACTTTGTTCCTCAGAATGACAGTATAGGGAAATGTACGCTAAACTATAATTTGCCGCCCTTGTCCTTTATTGCTCATTGCTCAGTATTGCGCTGCATAAGCAGCGCTGCTACCGTCCAGCAGTTAGAAAGGGCCTGCCGCGTTTTGCGGCAGGCCCTTTCTAAAATACAAGCAACGTCTAACTAACAACCGCTTTGCCCTATCCTCGGAATACTCTGGCGGCTATCATGGTGTTGATAAGCGTATACACGCCGTCAAAAATGAAACCGAAGCCGATAAACATCACCAGGGAAGCCATGGTCCCGAAGGGGTTGAAGATCATCACCGCGCCGAAAACCGTCAGTGCCAGAGCGGTGAGAAAGGAGATCCACCACTTTTCAAAGCCCAGCGCTTTCATATCCAGCGCCTTTTTCAGGGCGGCAAAGCTGTCTACCAAAATATAGATTCCCAGGGCAATGGGGATCAAAGAGACGATAAACTGGGGGCAAAGCAGCAAAAACACGCCAATCACCGCTAAATTCACACCCAAAAACAGGTCGAAGCGGTTCGCGTAAGCGCCGCCGTTTTGAAAATACGAAACGATCCGGATCCCTCCGTAAATCAGCGTGACTACGCCGATCAAAGCGCAGGCAAGCTTCAGGGAGGAATCGGGGAAGGCCATGAGCACCACGCCCAAGATCACATAGAGCACAGAGGTGGCTACCAGACTGTTGCGAATGCTTTTCAACATACCAAATACCAGCTTTCTTTTTCACTTGATTTTGCAAGGGCTTTTGTTTTATCGTTCCAGCTTTTTGACCATCATGTACTCGTTCAGCAGCGTGCCGTCCCGCAGACGAATGGCGTCGGGGCGCACACCGGTAATGCGAAAGCCCATTTTTTCGTACAATCCCTGGGCACGGGCGTTGCCCTCCACGAATTCCAGCTCTATCTGGGAAACGCCGTCCCAGCTTTCCGCGATGCGGATCATTTCCTCAAACATCTTTGTGCCGATCCCCTGCCTCCAGAATTCCCTGAGCAGGGCGATAGCCACCCGCGCCCGGTGCCGGGTCTTCTGCCACGGATCCCGGAAGATCCCGCAGTTTCCAGCGATTTTGTCGTCTATCTCACACAGCAGGGTGATATCGGTTTCCGAAGAATTCATGTGCTCGATCCACTGCTTTTCCCCTTCAAGAGTAAGCTTCTCACACTCCTCGGGAGTACGCAGAATAAAATCCGTTTCTCCGGAGGCGGCCGTCAGATATTGCAGCAGCCTTGCGGCGTCCTCCTCCCGCGGGCTGCGCAGCACCGCCCGCCGCCCATCCTTCAGCATAAAGGCCTTTTCTTCTACCAGCATGGGTATTTCTCCTTTCTCAGGAAAGCGGAAAAACACCATAAAAACAGTATAGTCCCTTTCCTTTCTCTTTTCAAGCGCCTTTCCTTACTGATTTCTGAAGCTTTTTTCAGCCCCTCAGCTCTGTTCTTCTGATCTTGCCGCTGATGGTCTTGGGCAGATCCTCCCGGAATTCCACAATGCGGGGATATTTATAGGGGGCCGTGTGCTTTTTGACATAGCCCTGGATCTCCTTTTTCAGCGCTTCCGTGCCTTCCGTTCCCTTGGTGAGCACCACAAAGGCCTTTACCACCTGGCCGCGAATGGGATCGGGTGCGGCGGTGACGGCACATTCCAGCACATAGGGCAGCTCCATGATAACGCTTTCGATCTCGAAGGGGCCAATGCGGTAGCCGGAGGACTTGATCACATCATCGGTGCGGCCCACATACCAGAAATAGCCGTCCTCGTCCCGCCAGGCGGTGTCCCCTGTGTGGTACAGCCCATCGTGCCAGGCTTCCCTTGTGAGCTTTTCATTTTGATAATATCCCTTAAAGAGACCGCAAGGAACCCCCTGTTCTGTATGGATCACGATCTCCCCCGTTTCACCGATGGGGGCTGGGGTGCCGTCCGGCAGTACGATATCCACCTGAAACAGCGGGTTCGGCACGCCCATGGAACCGGGCTTCGGCACGGTACCGATGGGGTTATAGATGGCAAGGGTGGTCTCCGTCTGTCCAAAGCCCTCCATCAGGGAAAGGCCGGTGGCCCGCTTCCACTGCTCATAGACCTCCGGGTTCAAAGCTTCTCCGGCGGTGGTGGAATACTCGATGGAGGAAAGGTCATATCGGGACAGATCCTCCTTGATGAAGAAACGGTACATGGTGGGCGGGGCACAGAAGGTGGTAATGTGGTATTTCGCGAACATGGGCAGGATATCGTGGGCGTCGAACTTATCGAAATCATAGGTAAAGATGGCGGCCTCATTCATCCACTGGCCGTAATATTTCCCCCACATGGCTTTGCCCCAACCCGTATCGGAAATGGTGAAATGCAGGCCCTCGGGGTTTACATTGTGCCAATACTTGGCGGTGGTGTAATGCCCCAGGGCATATTTGTAGCTGTGCTCGGCGATCTTGGGATAACCCGTGGTGCCGGAGGTAAAGTACATCAGCATGGTATCGCTGCCGCAGGGGGAATCGGGCTTTCGGTCGTACACGTTGGAAAAGGACTCTACTTCCCTGTCAAAATCATGCCAGCCCAGGCGGTTTTCTCCCACCATGATCTTCACCTGCACACTGTCGCAGTGTTGGGCAGCCCGGTCGGCTTCGTCGGCGGTCTGGCCGTCCGCCGTGCAGAAAATGGCCTTTACCCCCGCCGCCTTGTAGCGGTAATCGAAATCGTGCTCCATCAAAAGATTGGTGGCGGGAATGATGACAGCGCCAATTTTGTGCAGCGCTGTGATCACGTACCAGAACTGGTAGTGGCGCTTCAGCACCACCATGACCCTGTCTCCTTTTTTGATCCCCAGCGATTCCAGATAATTGGCGGTTTTGTTGGACATGCGCTTGATATCGCCGAAGGTAAAGCGCCGCTCGGTTTTGTCCTTCGCCACATGGAGCATGGCAAGGCGGTCCGGTTCTCGGTCCGCCAGCTTATCCACAATATCAAAAGCGAAATTGAAGCTCTCCTCGTTTTTGAAGTGGATGCTTTTCAGCACACCGTTTTCATTCAGCGCTGTCTCCACAAAGGGAGTAGCTACCGTTTCCCGCTCCTGCCGGGCCAGCTTCTGGTCGATGAGCTTCTGGAAGCGGTCCTGCTCCGGGGCAAATTCCTCCGCGCCCTTTAACACAATGGCGTAAAATTCGCAATCCGCGCCGCCGGTGGCGATCATGCCGTGGGGCGTGCCGGAATTGTAGTAAATGGAATCTCCCTCAAACAACTCTTCGATATGGTTCCCCACCTGTACCTTCATGGAGCCCTTGAGCACAATATCAAACTCCTGGCCCACATGGGCGGAAAGCTTGATAGCCACATTCTGCTCCGCCTCGGAATAGGGCATGGTAACATAGAAGGGCTCCGCTGTTTTGTTCTTAAAAAGGGGCGCCATGTTGAGATATTTGAAGCCCTGCCGCCGGGTAATGGGCAAACCGTCTCCCTTTCTGGACACCGTATAGCTGGAAAGAGTAGGACTTGCGCCTTTGATCAGATCGGTGGGATCAATACCAAAGCGGCTTGCGCATTTGTAAATAAAGGTAAAGCTGAAATCGGCTTCACCGCTTTCACAGCGCAGATAGTCTTCTTTTGATACGCCGGTACACTTTGCCATTTCTTCCTCAGACAGCCCCATGATCTCCCGCATAGTGCGGATCCGCTCCGCCACCTGGGAAAGCTGGGCCTTCAGATCGTTTTTTTCTACTGCTTCCATTGGGTAGATTCCCCCTTCAAAAAAATCTTATGCAGCGAAGCGCCGCAATAGCTTTGCCGGCCGGGCTTTTCCGAGATAAAAAAACGCCTCAAAGAATCCCAACGATTCTTTGAGGCGGAACGTATCCCGCGGTACCACTCAAATTGTGCTTTACGCACCTCTTATCGGGCGCAAACACGCCCTATGCATTAACGCAGCATACACGGGAGACGCCTACTACCCTTACGCAGCCAGCCGCCGCGGGCTTCGGGTCTCCGGCTCGGAAGGGATAAGCACAGCTTCCGGTATTACCGGAAACGTAAAGAAACTGCCATACCGGCTCGCACCTGCCGCCGGCTCTCTGAAAAGGAAAAGCCTCCTGCCGTCTTCGTCATAGCCTTTTCTGACTTCAGCCCGAAATCCGGGCCTTCGTCTATTCACTTTGGAATAGTGTAGATTTTACACCACCTTGTGCGTGTTGTCAAGAAAAATCCGTAAAAACCTTCCCTGGTTATATAGTTGTTAGTCGTTAGCAGTTAGTTGTTAGAAAGGTCACATTATTCAGGCATTAAGGGCGAGATTCTTCGTCACGTTGTTCCTCAGAACGACAAGAGGGCGGTTAGTACGATAAATTGGAATTTATCTGCCCTTAGCCTCCCCTTATTTATAGAGGGGAAACAGACTGCTTCGCAGTCTGCGGGGACCGCCGATAGGGTGAGCGCGTCCCGGTGGGACGCTGGTGCGAACCGACCGAACCGACAGGTGAGACTCGGTGGAAGGGATAGTCACACGCAGAAAGTGGCATAGAACCGCTAGTTGGAATCCCCTCAGTCACGGCGCAGCCGTGACAGCTTTCTCCGCTTCGCTTCGGTCGGTGCTGAACGGTCTCCACCGGAGACCAGCACCCCTTACTCGCGCAAGGGGAGCCTAAGGACGCTAAATTATAATTTAGCAGTTACCTGCTCACTGCTCATTTCCTTTTGCCCTTACAGCACCTTGGAAAGGAACTCCTTCAGCCGGGGGTTTTGGGGACTTGTGAAGAAGGCCTCCGGTTCGTTCTGTTCGGCGATCACGCCCTCGTCCATGAAAAGCACGCGGGTGGCAACGGACCGGGCAAATCCCATTTCGTGGGTGACTACCACCATGGTCATGCCGTCGTTGGCCAGCTCCTTCATGATCTCCAGCACCTCTCCCACCATTTCAGGATCCAGGGCGGAGGTGGGCTCATCGAAAAGCATCACTTCAGGGTTCATGGCCAGCGCCCGGGCAATGGCGATGCGCTGCTGCTGCCCGCCGGAAAGCTGCTTGGGGTAAGCGGCCGCCTTATCGGGCAGGCCTACCCGCTCCAGAAGCTCTTCCGCTTTTTTTCCGGCCTCTTCCTTCGTCATTCGCTTTAGCTTTACTGGGGCCAGCATAATGTTTTCCCGGACGGAAAGATGCGGGAACAGATTGAACTGCTGAAACACCATGCCCATACGGCTGCGCAGTGCGTTGATATCCGTTTTGGGGTCGGTGATATCCACCCCCTCAAAGGTAATGGTGCCGCTGGTGGGCTGCTCCAACAGGTTCAGGCACCGCAGAAAGGTGGATTTTCCTGAGCCGGAAGGGCCAATGACCGCTACCTTTTCCCCTTTCTCAATATACTCGTTGATTCCCTTGAGCACCAGATGCCCGCCGAAGGACTTTTCCAGATTTTTAACGTCTATCACTTTGCCTCAGCCTCCTTTCCAGCCTTCCCTGAAGCCAGGTAAAGAGTATACAGAACACCAGATACATAAAAGCAATGCCAAGATAGGGGAACATATACTCGTAGGTTTTGGCCCCCACCGCCTCGGCATAATATAAAATTTCCGCCGCGCCGATGGAGGAAACCAGAGAGGTATCCTTGAAAAGAACGATGAACTCGTTGCCCAAAGCGGGCAAAATATTTTTGAAGGCCTGGGGGATCACAATATAACGCATGGTATCGAGATAACCGAGACCCAGGGACCGCCCCGCCTCGCTCTGTCCCGCGTCCACGCTCATCAGGCCGCCCCGGACGATCTCCGCCACATAGGCCCCGGAATTGATGCCCAGCCCCAGCATGCCTACCAAGAAACGGTTGCGGCTGGTTTTGAAAATGACAAACCCCCAGATCAGCAGCTGCACCAGCATGGGCGTACCCCGTATCACGGTGGTATACAGCTTACAGACGGCATTCACCACCGCCAGACCGGCGCTGCGGCGGCCCGGGCGCTGCTGGTCGTGGGCGGAGCGAATCACCGCCACCAGTACCCCAAGGAAAACGCCGATCACCAGGGCGGTGATCGTAAGCCCCAGGGTGGTGCCCATACCCTGCAAATAAAGCTTCCAGCGATCGCCTGTGACAAAGGCCATCTTAAATTTTTCGATAAATTCGGCCCAGAACTTCTCCACTGAGAGGCTCCCTCCTCAACATGTTTTACGGCAGTACAGCGGAAAGCGGCCCCTGAACGGTCAGGAGCCGGTTCCTGCTTTAGAGCTTGTTATCGGTACAAGTTCTTATTCGGCGGAAATGTAGCTATCGATGATCTTCTGCACGGTGCCATCTTCGATCAGCTCCTTCAGCGCGCCGTTGACTGCCTCCAGAAGCTCCGTATTTCCCTTTTTCACACCGATGGCGTAATCCTCGTTGAGCCACTCGCCCTCCAGAATGGTCAACCCCTCGTTGGCGGCCACGTAAGCCTTGGCGGGTTCGTTATCGATGAGCACGCAGTCGATCTGCCCGCCCTTCAGGGCTTCCACAGCCATGGCGCCGTTATCATAGCCGATCACATGGTCTTCTCCATAGCCGTCCTCCTCCACAGGGGCGGAAGCCAGCGTATAGCCGGTGGTACCTTTCTGGCAGCCGATCATCTTTTCGCCCAGGTTATCCAGAGTCACGTCCGAGCCCTCCGGCACGATGACAACCTGTACGCCTTTGGCGTAGAAATCGGTAAAATCCAGAACTGCCTTGCGCTCTTCGTTGACGGTAACGCCCGCCATCACGATGTCGCTCTGTCCGTTCTGGGCGGCAGTAAGGGCGGCGGTGAAATCCATATCGTCCACCACAAGCTCCAGACCCAGCTTCTTTGCGATGGCCTCCGCTACCTCTACATCGATCCCTTCAAAGCTTCCATCGTCCTTCAGCATTTCATAGGGAGGGAAGGCGGCGTTGGTGGACATGTGAAGCTTTCCCTTCTCCACGGTGGAAACAACAGAATTGTCGGAACTTTCCCCGCAGCCGGTAAACAGAATACCCAGCAGCAGTACACACGCTAACAAAACACTTAACTTTTTCATAAAAAAGACCTCTTCCTTTCCAAGCGGCGAGTTTTGCCGGTTTTCGGCCGGTTTTCCGACAGACGCTTTTGGGCGGCTGATCGGAGCTTCCCGGCAGTTTTGTAAAATTTTCTTTGGTTGTGAGGTCTATTATACAGCATATTTTTTCATTTTCAAGTGGTAAAACCCCGAATATGCGCAATTTTATGCACTGATATTTGTATAAAAATTCAAAAAGATGCTTTTCCGTCTCGTTGACAAGCCTTTGAACAGAGATTAAACTGAAGGTATCTATTCGAATTTTTGCTTTTTACCGACGAACACAAGGCGTTCAAAAACGCCCGGAAAGGAAGTTTTCCATGCAATACAGCATTTCACAAATGGCAGAGCTTTTCGGCGTAAAGCCCCACACCCTGCGTTTTTACGAAAAAGAGGGTATTCTTATGCCTCAGCGGACAAAAAGCGGTGTGCGCACCTACACCGAGGAAAGCAAGGCTCAAATGGAGCTTACGATGTGCCTGAAAAGCACCGGCATGCCGTTGAAGGATATCAAACGGTATTTTGATCTGGTCAAAGTCGGAGACAGCACGCTGGAGCAGCGGCTGGAGATCTTCACCGATCACCGGCGGCATGTACTGGAGGAGATCGACACACTGCAAAAGCATCTCTGTAAGATCGAATACAAGATCCAATGGTGCCAAAATTCTTTGAAAGCAAAAAATGCGGAAAAGAGTGATCGTTTTCCGCAGCAGCCATAATAAAACGACTGCCCGCTGAGAAGCGTTTGCTTTTCAGCGGGCGGCTGTTTTATTTTTTCAGATCCAGACCATCCCGGAATGCTTCCCCAACACGTTCGCTCACCCGGTAATATCCATGGGTGTATGGGTCAAAGGCAATGGCGTTTACCAGCGATATATCGACCTTGCCGTTTACCATAACGCTTTCGTCCGCTGTGATATTGACGACCTTGCCGATCACTCCACAGCCATATTTATTGTCCTGATATTCCATAAATTCACATTCAAGGCACAGAGGGAACTCGTTTATCACAGGGGCGTCCACTGTTTCGGCCCTGCCAGCGGTGAGGCCGCTGCGCACGAATTTGTCAGCGACCCTGTTTCCGGATTCCACGCCGAAATAGTCCGCCTCCTTCACATGGGCGGCATCGGCTATGCTGACAGTGAAGGCTCCCCGCGCCTTGATGTTTTTTACGGTCTTATGGGTCTCGGTCAAATTAAGCGCCACAACTCCCCGCTCCTGCATCGTACCCCAGGCGGCGTTCATCACATGGACGCTGCCATCTTCATTGTAGGTGGCAACCATCAGAACAGGCATGGGGAAAATGCCTTCTGTAATATCCAGTTTTGCTCTCATCGTAATTACCTTACTTTGGCGATATTGACAGGGTCAGCTGTCCTGTGTATCATTATAGCATCCGCTATAAATAGTACAAGTACTATCATTTTTGATAGGTACTAACTAAAAGGATAGTGAACCATGATAAAGAGCTTTCTTAAGAACGCGAATTTTGAGGATACCGGATTCAGCTATACGATGTCCCTCATATCCGGCAAGCATAAGATGGTGATTCTCTACTGCCTTATGGAGTACCGGGTCGTGCGGTTCAACGAGCTGAAGAGATATGTAAAAACATATCCGACAAAACCCTCAGCACAAACCTGAAGGAGCTGGAGCGGGACAGCCTGATCATCAGAACAGAGTACCCGCAGATCCCGCCAAAAGTGGAATACAGTCTCAGCGACCGTGGAAAATCTCTGATGGCTGTTTTAGACCAGCTCTGCGTCTGGGGTGAAAACAATAAACCGGTCTGACAGCCGGGAATCCCATTCCGCCTTTCCGCAGCCGTATCACAACAGTACAGCTTTACTTGACAGAGGCAAACCACCGGTCTGCCTCTGTCTTTAAGCAGCGGGATCCGGCGGGCCTTATCCCGCGGCCACAAAAATGCAGCTGCGGAAGGCGGTTTTCTCCAAAAAAGGAAAAATATGAATAAAATGTGACAAATCTATTGATTTTCCGAGAAGGAAACGATATACTTAGGTTTGTTCCCCCATTTTGTTTGACGGTCACCTGTATTTCAGAAAAGGCTGCTGAAAAATTTGGGGGCATATTTTATTGTTAGGAGTGTGAATGTTTTGGAAAAGTTCTTTAAGCTGAAAGAACACGGCACCACCGTCCGGACAGAGATCACCGCCGGTATCACCACATTCATGGCAATGGCCTATATCTTGATGGTCAACGCCGGAATGTTCTCCGATCCCTTCGGCGACGGCACCAATGTATTGGGCGTGAGTTACGGCGCGATTTATATCGCTACTGCTCTTTCCGCCATTGTAGGCACGGTGCTGATCGGCCTGCTTTCCAATCTGCCCTTGGCACAGGCCTCCGGTATGGGATTGAACGCCTTCTTTGTCTACACTATGTGTGTGGGCATGGGCCTCAGCTACGCAAACGCCCTGGTGCTGGTTCTGATCGATGGCGTAGTGTTCTTGCTTTTGACCGTTACCGGCCTGCGGAAAATCATCTTTGATGCCATTCCCAAGGCTGTCAAAACCGCTATCGCCGCCGGTATCGGCCTGTTTATCGCCTTTATCGGCCTGCAGAACGCCGGTATCGTTGTGGGCAACGATTCCACCAAGGTGGCCCTTGCTTCCTTTAACGTATTCAACGGCGGCGCTACCTGGGCGGCTATCTTCCCCATGCTGCTCACCATTCTCACAGTGTTCGCCATCGGCGCCATGGCAAAGGCCAAGATCCGCGGCGCTGTGCTGTGGGGCATTTTGGGCTCCGCAGTGCTCTACTATGTGATTGGTCTCATTACCGTTCCCGAGTTTTACGCTACTTCTGTAGCCCCCAATCTGTCTTCTGATTTTCTGGGTGCTTTTAAGGACTTCGGCACTCAGGCATTCGGCAAAGTCTTTACAGAAGGCTTTAACTTCTCCCCCTATATCGCCGAACACGGAACCGGTGCCTTTGCCGTAATGTTCCTTACCTCTATGCTGGCGTTCTGCATGGTGGATATGTTTGATACCCTGGGCACCCTGTACGGCGCCTGCGCCGCCGGCAATATGCTGACCAAGGAAGGCGATGTGCCCAACATGAACAAGGCCATGCTGGCTGACGCCGTTGCCACCTGCACCGGCGCTATCTGCGGCACCTCTACCGTTACCACCTTTGTGGAGTCCTCCGCCGGCGTTGGTGAGGGCGGCCGCACCGGCCTTACCTCTATAGCCACCGCCGCCATGTTCCTCATCGCTATGTTCCTGTCCCCGGTAGCGCAGCTGATCCCCACCTACGCCTGCGCCGCCGCTCTGATCTATGTGGGCGTGCTGATGATGGGCAATATCCGCAGCATCGACTGGGACGATCCCGCCACTGCTGTGGTAGCCTTCCTGACCGTGGCCATCATGCCCCTGACCTACAACATTTCCTACGGCATCGCCTTCGGCCTGATCGCCTACATCTTCATCAAGCTGTTCACCGGCAAGATCAAGGAAATTAACGCGGGCACCTGGATCATCGGCATTCTGTTCGCCCTGATGTTCTTCCTGACACATTGATTGAGCTTCGCTCAATCAATGTGTCAGCTCGCCTGAATTTAAGCTGACTTCAGCAAAAAAGAGCACATCCGAAAAGGATGTGCTCTTTTTATGTGTGGTTCTTGCTATTTGTCTAACAATCACAGGAGGGGCCGCTAAATTATAGTTTAGCGAACTAGTCGTTAGCTGTTAGTAGTTAGTCGTTAGAAAAGGGAAAGTTCTCTCTTTTGTCATTCTGAGGAACGAAGCGACGAAGAATCTCGTCCTTAAAGCCCTTCAAAAAGTCCCGAAGGACGAGATTCTTCGCTTCGCTCAGAATGACAGGAGGGAGGTGAGTGGATAATCGCTAAATTATTGTTTAACACCCTTAGGCTCCGCTTATTTATAAGGGGAGCTGTCACGGCAAAGCCGTGACTGAGGGGATTAAAACTGGCGGTTTTATCCCCCTTTCTGCGTGTGACTATCCCTTCCACCGTTCTCGCCTGCCGGCTCAGCAACGACCGAGTTGACAAACGAGAACGGGTCAGAGCGGTTGCTGTGCCCCAGTGGGGCACGTTCAGCAATGTCTGAAGCGACAGCTGAGTTCTCCACTGGAGACCTTCCCCCCCCGGGACGCGCTCACCGTTCGGCGGTCCCCGCAGACTGCGAAGCAGTCTGTTTCCCCTCTATAAATAAGGGAAGGCAAAGGGCACTAAATTCCAATTTATCGCACTGTGCTCTTCATAATTGCTCATTTCTAATTGCCTAAAACGCAGCTGACGTTTTCCCCTATTCTAACAACTAACTACTCACAGCTAACAACTAATACGTTAAATCCCTTGAATCGCTTCCTGTAAAACCGTGCCGATATCCTCCCGGAACACCAGATCCGCCCGGCTGTCAAAGGGAGTGGGATCGCGATTCAGCAGAACGAGCTTTGCCCCTCTACTCAGGTAATTGATAAGGCCCGCCGCCGGGTATACCACCAGAGAGGTGCCGCCTACCAGCAACAGCTCCGCTTTTTCTATATATTCTACCGCGCGCCGCATATTCTGCTGATCCAGAGACTCCTCGTACAGCACCACATCGGGGCGCACGGTGCCGCCACAGTTGCATTTGGGGATCCCCTCGCCTTCGAGCACAATGCTCATATCGTATTTCTTTCCGCAGGAAAGGCAGTAGTAGCGGTTTTCGCTGCCATGGAGCTCGATCACGCTTTTACTGCCCGCCGCCTGGTGCAGACCGTCGATATTCTGGGTGATCACCGCGTCCAGCTTTCCCTTCCTTTCCAGCTCCGCCAAAGCGTAATGGGCGGCGTTGGGCTTTGCGTCCGGATACAGCATGACCCGGCGGAGAAATTCATAAAATTTCTCAGTGTGGTGTACAAAGTAGGAATGGGACAGCATCTCCTCATAGGAAATGCCCTGCTGCTTTTCCCGGTACAGCCCGTAGGCGCTGCGAAAATCCGGAATGCCGCTTTCGGTGGAGACTCCCGCCCCGCCCAGAAAAACCGTATATTCGCTTTCTTGAAGCCACTGCCGCAAAAGCTCTTTCTCGTTCTTTTTCGTCATTTCCTCTCAGTCCTTTAACAATAATTCCACCGGGCAATGGTCGCTGCCCGGTACCTGGGACAGGATCAGGTTGTCGGAAAGACGTTCCTTCAAACGCTCATCCGCCAGAAAATAATCAATCCGCCACCCGGCGTTGTTCTCCCGGGAATGGTACATGTAGCTCCACCAGGAATAAGCACCCTCCAACTCCGGATAAAAATACCGAAAGGTATCCAGGAAGCCGGAAGCCAGCAGCTCGCTGAACTTGCCCCGTTCCTCATAAGTAAACCCGGCGTTTCCCACATTGGGCTTCGGGTTTTTCAGGTCGATGGGCCTGTGGGCCACGTTCATATCCCCGCAGACGATCACCGGCTTTTTCTCCCGTAGACTTCCCAAATACGCCCGGAACGCATCCTCAAATTCCATACGGTAGGAAAGACGGGTCAGCTCCCGCTGGGAATTGGGGGTGTACACCGTGACCAGAATGAAATCAGAATATTCCGCGGCGATCACCCGGCCTTCCCCGTCAAATTCCTCCACGCCGATCCCATAGGTCACGGAAAGAGGCTCCGTTTTGGAAAAAACAGCGGTGCCGGAATAACCTTTCCGTACCAAGGAGGAATTCCAGTATTCGAAATAACCGGGAAACTCAAAATCTGCCTGCTCCTTCTGCATTTTTGTTTCCTGTAAGCAGATCACGTCCGGGCTTTCCGCCTGAAGAAACTCCGCAAATCCCTTTCCCATACAGGCCCGCAGGCCGTTGACATTCCAGGATATCAGCTTCATAAACCTTTCTTCCCCTCTCCTCGCAATTGCAATTTTTGAAAATATGTGATAGACTGAATTCCAGATCAAAAAAAGCTGCCCGCTTGGAGCTTTCCGCATTACCTGAAAGAATAGCGGCGTCAGTGCCGCGGCCTTTGAATTATTTCTCTCAATTTCAAGAAAGGATCGTGACAAAACCATGAAAAACCCGATCGTTACCTTTGAAACCACCCGAGGCGTGATCAAGGCGGAGTTGTACCCCGATATCGCCCCCAACACCGTGAACAACTTTATTTCCCTGATTCAGAAGGGCTTCTATGACGGAACCATCTTCCACCGGGTGATCCCCGGCTTTATGATCCAGGGCGGCGATCCGGAGGGCTCCGGCATGGGCGGCCCCGGCTACGGTATCAAGGGAGAATTTTCCGCAAACGGCGTACAGAACGATTTGAAGCACACCACCGGCGTACTTTCCATGGCCCGCTCCATGCGGCCCAACAGCGCCGGCTCCCAGTTCTTCATCATGGTAGCAGACGCCCCTCATCTGGACGGTCAGTATGCTGCCTTCGGCAGAGTGACTGAGGGCATCGACGTGGCCCAGGCCATCGTTTCCGCTCCCCGCGATATGGCCGACCGCCCCCATAACGACCAGATCATGGAAAAGGTAACGGTAGAAACCTTCGGCGAGGAATACCCCGAGCCCGTCACCGGTCCGGAGCACGGCTGAGCAGTTCAGCGTATTCAAACGGCAGTTTCAAAAAGGAGTCCCTCAGGGGGCTCTTTTTTCTTTTTTAAGGCAACACCGCACAAAGATTGTGCGCAAGTTGTACAGTCAGATTTTTCGTCAGAGTGCACAGATTGAGTGCGGCCAATCTTGCGATTGGCAAACGAAAGCTGCGTGCTATGACGGAAAATATGCAAGCAAATTGTGTACAAAGGCCTCTGGCCGGTCTTTGTGCGGTGTTGCCTTAAGTATACCAGATTATGAAAGGAGATGCAATTCTGGATGCTGGATCCTAGATGCCGGAAAAGGGCACTTGGGACGGCGGTGCGGAATTAGGAATGGGGAATGAAGGGGAAGGACTGGTTCAATAAACTGGAATTTGCAGCGTTGGTTACAACGCTTGTGCCGCTGCACCCACTCGTGAAGCTGCTTGGTGTGGAAAGTTAATCACTGACCCAACCATTAGTAAGCAGATAAATTGGAATTCACCGGTTATCCACGCACCTCCCTCCTGTCATTCTTAACGAAGTGAAGAATCTCGCCCTTTGACTCTTTTCCCAGAAAACAAGGTCGAGATCCTTCGCTCCGCTCAGGATGACAAAGAGGGCATTACTGACTGCTTCTGTATGTCTTTTTTAATTGCGCTGTGCAGCAGTGCCGCCACTGTCCAGTATCCGGAAAACAAAAAGTGCTGAGTTTCGCCAGCGAGCGAAACTCAGCACCTTTTCCTGTGTGAGAAAACAGCATTTTTTATTCTGCCTTGTGAATGCTGACCGCAGGGCAGAAGGGTGATCCAAGGCCATCAGCCCTTCATGATCTGCTTGTAGAGCCTGATATATTCATTGGCGGATTTGCCCCAGCTGTTGTCACAGCCCATGGCACGGTCTACCAGAACGGCCCAGCCCTCCTTGCTGCCGTTATAGGCGGCAATGGCACGGTGCAGGGAATTCAGCATGTCTCCGGCGTTGTAGGTCTTAAAAGTAAATCCGTTGCCCACGCCATCGCCGCTGTCGGTGATGGAATCCCGCAGGCCGCCGGTTTCCCGGATCACAGGGATCGTGCCGTACCGCAGGGCGATCATTTGGGACAGGCCGCAGGGCTCTGATTTGCTGGGCATCAGGAAAATATCGGCGCCCGCATAGATCTTTCGGGAAAGCTCCGGCACAAAGCCCAGGCACAGCACGAACCGGCCGGGGTATTTCTCTTGCATCCACTTGAAGTAGTTTTCATATTCCAGGTCGCCGCTGCCCAAAATGACAAACTGTGCGTTGGTGTTTTGCATCACATCGTCCACGGCATCCTTTACCAGGTCAAGGCCCTTGTGAGACACCAGGCGGGTCACCATGCCGATCAGCGGCAGATCGGGATTCACCTCGATACACAGCCGCTCCTGAAGCTTTTCCTTATTGACCGCCTTGTTCTTTTTATCCTCCCGGGTGTAATTCGCGTACAGTGCCGGGTCCTTTTCCGGATCGTAATTCACGGTGTCGATGCCATTTAGGATCCCGGAAACCTTCCAGGAACGCTCCCGCAGAATGGGATCCAGCTTGTGAGCAAACCAGGGATCCATGATCTCCTGAGCATAGGTGGGGCTCACGGTGGAGACCCAGTTGGCGCACTCAATGGCACCCTTCATCAGATTGACACAGCCGTCATATTCCAAAAGCTGGCTTTCATAGTTGGGAATTCCAAACACGTCCTCCAGGATCTCCTTGCCGTACTGGCCCTGATACTGGATATTGTGAATGGTGAAAAGCGTTTTGATCCCGGTGTACCACTCGTTATTGGCGTAAAACAGCCGGTAATAAACCGGCACCAGCGCGGTCTCCCAGTCATTGGCGTGAAGGATATCCGGCTTATAATCGATATAAGGCAGCATTTCCAGCACCGCACGGGAGAAGAAGGCGAAACGCTCCGCATCGTCAAAATGTCCGTACAGCCCGTTGCGCTTAAAGTAATACTGGTTATCGATCAGATAATAGATCACATTGTTGACCTTGGCCTCAAAAATTCCGCAGTACTGCCGCCGCCATGCCACCGGTACGCTGATACTGGTGACAAAGCGCATCTGCTCCCGCAGCTCCTGGGGAATCCCCTCGTACAGCGGCACTACCACCCGGCAGCCTACCAGCCTGGAGCGAAGCGCCTGGGGCAAAGACCCCGCTACGTCCGCCAGCCCGCCCGTGGCCGAAAAAGGAAGAGCCTCGCTTGCGCAAAATAAAACCTTCATGAAAGAAACTCCTTTCCAAAAAGCTAAAATTCAGAACAGGAATCCTACCTATCGGCTCCAAAGCCCCTAAAGTCCCTTGACCTCAAAGCCCTTACTCTAACGTCTAGTATCTAGAATCTAGCATCTAGAATCATACCCTGCTCCCCTTGGAAACATAGACGGGATAAGACTGGTAGCCCATCATGGTCCTGTTGTTGTCGAACACAACTTCCTTATCCGCAACCACATAATCCAGCCTGGTACCCTCGCCTATCACGGTATCCTGCATAATGACGCAATTCTTCAGCTTTGCGCCCTTCTTGACCCGTACGCCGCGGAACAAAATGCAATTTTCCACCTCGCCGTCGATCACACAGCCATCGGCCACAATAGAGTTGGTCACCACGCTGCCCAGGCCGTACCGGGCGGACATATCGTCGCGCACTTTCGTAAAGATGGGCCGATCCGCGTGGAACAGCTGAGTGCGCACCTTGGGGTCCATCAAGGCCATATTGGCGTTGAAATAGCTGCTGAAGGAATTGATGCTGTAGGCGGTACCGATAAACTCATAGCCAAACACCTTCAGGTCCCGCAGGTGCCGCTGCATCAGATCCCGGTCAAAATCGTACAGGTTGCGGCTCATGCAGTCGTCCACCAGCTCCATCAGCTTTTTGCGGCCGATCAGACACATACCCATGCCATAGTTGCAATCCGCGTCGCTGCCGCGCTTGACCAGCATATCCCGGACAAAGCCTTCCGGATCTACCGTGTAGACCACGTTTTTATCCGTATCGGGAGATGCGCCGTGGCGGTAGATCACTGTGATATCCGCTTCCTTTTCGCTGTGGAACCGGAACACGTCTTTAAAATCGATATTTGCCACCGTATCGCAGTCGGAAAGCAGCACATACTCCTCGTGGGAGTTTTTCAGGAAACGCTGAATGGAGGCAAGGGAGGAAATTTTTCCCTCTGTGCGGGCGGTCTCCGCGCCGAAGGGAGGCAGCAGATACAGGCCCTCTCTCTTCCGGGACAGATCCCAGGCCTTTCCGGAGCCCAGGTGATCCATCAGAGACTGATAATTTTCCTCCGTGATCACACCCACCTTGTTGATACCGGAGTTTACCATGTTGGACAGGGGAAAGTCCACCAGGCGATAGCGGCCGCCATAGGGAATAGAGGCCATCACCCGGTTTTCTGTCAATTCTCTCACGCGCTCCTCATGCACATAGGCATAGAGAATGCCAATCACATCATTGCCTCTCATCACTTTTCTACCTCCTCAGCGTCGATCATGGCTTTGGGCGGGATCACAGTTTCCGGCGCAATGCTGCAGCCGGGGCCCACCACCGCTACGCCCCAATCGTCTTTATTCTCCACCTCTTCCGGACGCTTGCCTACCACGGCGTTTTTGCCGATGACAGAATTCTCCGCCACAATGGCGTACTGCACCCTGGCGCCCTCTTCGATCCGCGCGCCGGGCATGATGATGGAATCCTCCACCACGGCGCCGGGAGCGACATACACACCGGCGAACAGAATGGAAAATTCCAGATCGCCGTACACGTTACAGCCCTCTGCCACCAGGGAATTCTGCACCTTGGCGCCCTTGGCGATATAGTGAGGCGGCATCACCGGGTTCCGGGAATAAATGCGCCAGTCGCTGTCGCTCAGATCCAGGGGAATATTGGGATTTAAAAGATCCATATTGGATTCCCACAGGCTGTCAATGGTGCCTACATCCTTCCAATAGCCCTCAAAGCGGTAGGCAAACATTTTCTCTCCCGCCTCCAGCATGGTGGGGAGCACGTTTTTGCCGAAATCGTTCTGGGACTTGGGATTTTCATCGTCCTCCTCCAGATACTTTTTCAGCTTCTTCCAGGTGAACACATAGATGCCCATGGAGGCCTGATTGCTCTTGGGGACCTTGGGCTTCTCGTCAAACTCATAGATGGAGCCGTCCTCGTTGGTATTGAGGATTCCGAAGCGGGAGGCCTCCTCCATGGGGACCTCATACACGGCAATGGTGCAGGCCGCGCCCTTGGCCTTGTGGAAGGAGATCATTTTGGAATAGTCCATCTTGTAAATATGGTCGCCGGAAAGCACCACCACATAATCAGGATTGTACCGCTCGATAAAGGGAATATTCTGAAAAATGGCGTTGGCCGTGCCCTTGTACCAGTCGGACTTTTTGCTCTTCTGGTAAGGGGGCAGCACATGCACGCCGGCGTTCATGCTGTCCAGATCCCAGGGCTGGCCGCTGCCTATGTACTCATTGAGCTCCAGGGGCTGATACTGGGTCAGTACACCCACCGTCTCAATGCCGGAATTCACGCAGTTGGAAAGGGGGAAGTCGATGATGCGGTACTTTCCCCCGAAGGGCACCGCCGGTTTTGCCAGATTTCGGGTCAAAACTCCCAGCCGGCTTCCCTGCCCACCGGCCAAAAGCATTGCCACCACTTCTTGTTTGGGTAACATATTCAGATCCTCCTAAATTATTTATTGATCTATCTGAACTTTTTAGCTTCGCTTGACAAGGAAGCTATAGAAGCCATTTGATACAGGGGTTCAACCGCCGTTCCTTCCCGCCTTTACGCTGGCTCTTTTCGCTGCCTTAGGGGCGGCGGCTCTTGTTTTTCCCGCGCTGGCCTTCGGCGCTTTTTTCATCGGCTTTGCCACCTTTTTCGTGCATTCCAGGAAGAAAACAGTGTTTCCCGGCAAAGTCAGCGCAAGGCTTTGCTCACAGCCGTGCATGGGAATATCTTCTGTTTTGAGATGGCTACCGTTGGTGGTGCCGCTGCCGCCGAAAGAAGCGTCGTCAGAGGAGAACACCTCCGCCCAATCGCCCCGGAAGGGTACGCCGATCCGGTAATTTTCCCGCTGCACGGGGACAAAGTTACAAACCGCCACCAGCTCTCTGCCGTCCTTCGCCTTGCGGCGGAAGGCGATAACGCTTTGCTGGTAATCATCGTTGGAGATCCACTCAAAGCCCTCCCAGGAGAAATCCTGTTCCCACAGCTCGGGCCTGTCCAGATAGAAATGATTGACCGCCCGGAAAAATTTCTGGGCGTCCTGATGCTCCTTGTATTGGAGCAATCCCCATTCCAGCTCTTTTTCGTAATTCCACTCGTTCTTCTGGGCAAATTCCGTGCCCATAAATTGCAGTTTTTTGCCGGGGTGAGCCATCATGTAGGTCACGAAGCTGCGCATTCCCGCGGCCTTTTCTTCGTCCGTACCCGGCATTTTATTGATGAGAGAGGCCTTTCCGTACACCACCTCGTCATGGGAGATGGGCAGGATAAAGTTCTCCGAAAAAGCGTAGAAGAAGGAGAAGGTCAAAGCATCGTGATTCCCGCTGCGGAACAGAGGATCCAGCGACATATACCGCAGCATATCGTTCATCCAGCCCATGTTCCACTTATAGTTGAAGCCCAGGCCGCCCAGGAAGGTGGGCTTTGACACCATGGGCCAGGAGGTGGATTCCTCCGCGATCATCATGGGCTCCTTTACCTCCGCGAAGGCCGCTTCATTGAGGGCCTGCAAAAAGGCCACCGCTTCCAGATTTTCCTTGCCGCCGTCCTTGTTGGGGACCCACTCGCCGTCCCGGCGGTTGTAATCCAGATACAGCATGGAGGCCACCGCGTCCACCCGCAGGCCGTCGATATGATATTCCCTGAGCCAGAATACGGCGCTGGAGATCAGGAAGCTTATCACCTCCGGCTTGGCGTAATCGAACACCAGCGTACCCCATTCTTTATGTTCGCCCTTTCTGGGATCCTCGTATTCATAGCAGCAGGAGCCGTCAAATTTGGCAAGGCCCGCCGAATCTCTGGGGAAATGGGCCGGTACCCAGTCCATGATCACCCCAATGCCGGCCTGATGACAGCGGTCTACAAAGCGCATAAAATCCTTTGGCTCTCCATATCGGGAGGTAGGGGCAAAGTATCCCATGACCTGATAGCCCCAGGAGCCGTCAAAGGGGTATTCCGTTAAAGGCATAAATTCGATATGCGTAAAGCCCATGTCCTTTACATAGGGGATCAGCTCGTCTCCCAGCTTTTCATAGGAGAACACGCTGCCGTCCGCATATTTCCGCCAGGAGCCCGCGTGCATTTCATAAATATTCATGGGACGGGCATACTGAGAGGTTTTTTCTTTTTCCTTCTGCCAGGCGTCGTCCTGCCAGAAATACCCTTGAAGCTCATACCACCGGGAGGCGGTACCGGGACGGGTTTCGGCATGAAGGGCATAGGGATCGGCCTTGTAGATATCTTCGCCCTGCTGGGGCTTAATGTAGAATTTATAGAGCTCGAAGGGCTGGAATACAAAATCCGTATACCCCTCCCAAACGGCGTCGTCTATTTTTTTCAGCGGATACTTGGCCTTATCCCAGTTACAGAAATTCCCCACCAGAGAAACCTCCTTCGCGTTGGGGGCCCATACCCTTGCCACCATACATTCCTTTCCGTCACGTACAGCTTTATGCAGGCCCATATATTCATATGCCCTGCGGTTTTTTCCGCTGCGGAACAAATACAGAGGAATGTTCCCTTCTTCCTTTTTCACCCTGTTTTCCGGAAGATCTTTTTTCTGAGTCATTGCCGGGGCGCTCCTTTCCTCAGCGTTTTTAGTAAAATCGCCAGCCATTGCCAATCTTATCCAGCTCGGCTTTGGTATCAGTATACCATATTCCGAAAAAATTTCAAGTGCTTTTTAGTGATTTTCTTGAAAGATTTCCTTTTTGATTTTTTGTTCTTTGTAAATATCGTACAAATCTCAGCATGATTTTCTGTGTAAGGAAGCAGTGCCCGTTTTAAAGTATAACACAGCCGCAAAGAAAAGCATGTCGCAGAAGGGCAGATGCCAGAGATGAGATGCTGGATTCCGGACAGTGGCATGGGGAATGAGCAATTAGCAATGAAGGGCAAAGACAGAGCGATAAATGATAGTTTATTGCCCTTGGGCTCCACTTGTTTACAAGGGGAGCTGTCACGGCTCTGCCGTGACTGAGGGGATTAAAACTGGCGGTTTTATCCCACTTTCTGCGTGTGACTATCCCTTCCACCGCCGTTCGGCGGTCCCCCTCCCCTTGCTTGCAAGGGGAGGCTAAGGGTTGCTAAATTCCAATTTAGCGCATGTCCTTTGCCCTTCATTGCTAATTGCTCCTTCCTTTTCTTGCCAATCGGTGAAATTTTTGATAAAATTCAGAAGATTGGAGCTTCTTTGGCGGAAGCTCTTCCAAAGGAGGAACTTTCATGCACACTTCCAGGTTTTTTAAGGCTTCCAAAATATTTGACAACGTGACGCTCATTTCCGGGTTAGGCGGCGAGCAGTGCTATTTGGTAGAGGGCGAAAAGAAGGCCCTGCTCATCGATGGCCTCAGCGGCGTGGGAAGCCTGAAAAGCTTTGTGCGGGAGCTGACCGATCTTCCCGTGCAAATCGTAAACACCCACGGCCATGTGGATCACTGCGGCGCGAATTTTGAATACGGAGAGTGCCTGATCCACCCGGCGGATATCCGGCTGATGTACGACCATTCCGATCCCTTGATGCGGCTGAATTTCGCCAGATCCGGCGCTATGTTCCGTCCCCTTCCGGTAGAGCCTACCCTGGAGGACGTGATCCCGCCCCGGGCGGTAAAAACCTTCCCTGTTTTCGATGGGAACAGCCTTGATCTGGGCGGCGTAACTCTGGAAGTCATCGGCGTACCGGGCCATAGCTTCGGCACCATCGTGCTGCTGGACAGAGCCCGCCGGGTGGTCTATTCCGGAGACGCCTGCAACGCCAACACCCTGCTGTTTTTGGAGGGCTCCGCCTCCATTGAGGAATACCGGGAAAGCTTGCTGCATTTTAAAAGCTTCCAGCCGGAGTTTGACGGCATGTACGGCGGCCATGGTCCCGGGCCGGTGCCCAACACCATTATCGATGAGGCCATCGAGCTTTGCGAGGAGATCCTCAAGGGCACCGACGACCAGATCGAGGGCGCCAGTATTGGCAGGCCCTGCCTGTATGCCAAGGCAAAGGACGATCATTTCCGGCGGCTGGACGGAAAGCTTGCCAATATCGCCTATTCCAGAGAAAATATCCGAAAAAAGGAGAGGCGCACTGAGTAATAAGCACGGAAGCTGATTTTTCAACAGCCTTCCCGCGCTTCCAGCTCGGATATTTCATAAATACTTCAGGATAGAAAGGAAGATTTCTTATGAAAGTCAACTCAAAAAAACCCATTCTAAGTTTCGGGAGGTAAAAAGGCCTCTTTCTAAAAAAAGGAGATTCACAATTTTGCGTAAAAAAGATTTACAAAAGCTGATTTCGTTTTACAAGCCCTACCGGTGGCTTTTCTCCGCCGATCTGTTTTGTGCCCTGACAGCCTCAGCTATTGCGCTGGTGCTGCCGCTGGGCGTGCGGTACATTGCCGATCACCTGCTGGAGGGCGGTTTTTCCCAGGTCTCACGTATTTTACAGGCCGGGCTGATCCTTACCATACTGGTCGTGCTTCAAGCGCTTTGTACTTATTTCTTTGACTACCGGGGCCATGTTCTCGGCGCCCAGATCGAACGGGATATGCGGGAGCAAATGTTCCGGCACTGTCAGAGGCTTTCCTTCCGTTACTATGACGAGCATACCGTGGGAGACCTGATGTCCCGCATCAGTAACGATTCCCTGTCATTATCCGAATTTTTCCACCATGTTCCCGAGGATCTGCTGGTCCAGGGAGTGAAGCTGATCGGCGCTTCTGCGATTTTACTTACCATTCACTGGCAAACCGCCTTGCTTCTGCTGGCTTTTCTTCCCTTCATGGCAGTTTACACACTGCATTTTAACCGAAAAATGGGGGACGCCCTGAAACGCTCCCGGGAAAGCATGGGCAGAATAAACGCCCAGGCGGAGGATTCTCTTTCCGGTATTCGGGTGGTGCAATCCTTCACCGGGGAAGCCCTGGAAAATGAAAAATTTGCCCGCCAGAACCGGCAGTTTTTGGAGGAGCGCCGCAGCGGCTACCAGAGCGAGGCCCGCCTTTACTGCGGTATGGACGCCTTCGGGGCGCTGCTCCCCATTACCGTGGTGGTGTTCGGCGGCTTGGCGATCCTGAACGGCGCCATGGCCCTGACAGATCTTTTGGTTTTTCTACTTTACATAGGTCATTTCACCGGGCCGGTGCAGAGTTTGGTGAACACTACCCGCTTATTACAAGAAGGCAAAACCAGCTTCCGGCGCTATCAGGAGCTGATGGAAACAGAGCCCGAAATTCAGGACGCTCCGGACGCGCGGGCCCCGGAAAAAATCAGCGGAAAGCTGGAATTTCGCAGGGTAGAGTTTCGCTATGGGGAGGATAGACAGATTTTCCGGAATTTAGACCTGACGGTGCACGCCGGGGAATATGTGGCGCTGGTGGGCGCCTCCGGCGTGGGAAAAACCACTCTGTGCTCTTTGATCCCCCGTTTTTACGAGCCTCAGCAAGGCAATATTCTGTTGGACGGCGCCCCTATAGAACAGCTCCCGCTGCGCACCCTGCGGCAAAACGTGGGCGTAGTGCAGCAGGACGTATATCTCTTCACCGGCACAGTGGCGGAAAATATTGCCTATGGCAGGCCCGGCGCCAGCCGTGAGGAGATCACAGCGGCGGCAAAGCAGGCCGGTGCTCACGAATTTATTACAGCGCTTTCCGACGGTTACGATACCTTTATCGGCCCCCATGGGGTAAAGCTTTCCGGCGGCCAACAGCAAAGGCTTTCCATCGCCCGGGTCTTTTTGAAGGACCCGCCGATCCTGATTTTAGACGAAGCCACCAGCGCGCTGGATCCTCACAGTGAAAAAACAGTACAGCGCTCTCTGGAACAGCTGGCTCAGCGCCGCACCACTTTGGTGATCGCTCACCGCCTTTCCACAGTGCGAAACGCCGGGCGTATTTTAGTTTTAAATGAAACCGGCATCTGCGAACAGGGCACTCACCAGGAACTGATTGCCCAAGGCGGTGTATACGCCGCCCTCTACCAGGCCTCTTCTGAGCTTTCCGTAACCTGAAAGCCCGCCATACAAATTGCTGGTCGTGAGCTGTTAGTTGTTAGAAAAAGGAAGGGGCTTTCAGTTGTCATCCTGAACCGCTGAAGGCGGCGAAGAACGGCAATAAAGAGACTTGCCCTTTCTCTAAGTAAGCTATCATTTATCGCTCTGTTTTTGCCCTTCATTCCCCATTGTATCTGGCCCTTTTTTATTGCGCCGAAGGTGCCGCCACCGTCTAGAATCCAGAATCTAGAAAGCGCGCCGCGTTTTTTCCGCGGCGCGCTTTTTTATACCACCAGGCAGAACGCCGCTCCGCCGTCGGGGGCGTCTTCTACCCAAAGCCTTCCCTTGTGCAGCGTGGCGATCTCCTTTGCCACACAAAGGCCCAGGCCGAAATGCTCTCTGTCCCGCCGGGCGGAATCGGCTCTATAGAAGCGTTCGAAGATATGCTCCTTTTCGCTGTCCGGCACGCCGGGGCCGCTGTCCCGCACGGTAAACTTTGCCCGGCCTCCCGGCTGGCGTTCCAGAATCAATTCGATGTTTCCCCCTGCGGGCGTATAGCTCAGGGCATTGTCCAGAAGCACGGAAAGGGCCTGCTCTATCCTGCTCCCGTCCCACTGGTATCGGGGCAAAGCTTCCTCCGGCAGGGAAAGCTCCAGCCGAAGGCCTTTTTCACCGGCGGGTCTTAAAAAGCGTTCATATACCCTCAGCGCCAATGTGTCTGCTTCCACCGGTTCCTTGCGGATACTCCAGGAATGGCTGTCCGCATTGGCCAGGGCCAGCATATCGTCTACCAGGCGGGACATTCTGCTTCCCTCGGCGCGGATATTTTCCTCGAACCGCTCCCGTTCCTCCGGCTTCGCTTTTCCCAGCGCCGACAGGTTGGAAAGCATCACCGCCAGAGGGGAACGCAGCTCGTGGGAGGCCGCCGCCACAAATTGGGCCTGCTTCTGCCGGCTTTCCTCCAGGGGCCGGAGCATTCGCCCGGTAAAGCCCCAGGAAAACAGCAGAAGAGAAAGAAGCCCCAGCAGGTCAATGGCGGCAAAAAGCAGCCGCTGCACAAGGAGCTGCCTGTCCCGCTCCGCCAGGGGATACACCGCCACGGCGCTGAGCGTTCCTCCCTGCTTGGGAAATACCGCCGCCGCGGCGTAATATTCACGGCCCTCGCCGTCCTCCATGGTAAACTCCACCGACTGATAGAGCACCGAATTCGTCATGGGGAGAAGCACGTCCAGCCCATGCTCCCCGGCGGCCAGCTCCCGGGCCCTAGCCGTAAGGCTTCTGCGCTCCTCTGTTTTGGCCAGGGAATTGTGCAGCAGAGGAGCGCCGTTATCGTACAGATCCAGATACAACCGTTCATTTCCCTCCGCCTTGGAAAGCCACTGATGGGAGATCACCGTTTGGTTTTCCAGATAGGAGATCACGGAATTCAGGTCGTTTGAAAAGCTCTGCCGGGCATTTTGGCGAACGGAGGTTTCGGAAAACAGCAGACACAAAAGAGTCATCGCCACCAAAATAACGCCTGTGACCGCCATACAGAACCAGGTCATCTGCCGATGCAGCTTTTGAAACATCGCCGTCACCTCATTCCTTTTCCAGCCGGTAGCCTACGCCCCGGACTGTAGCAAGGCGCAGGCCGCTTTTCAGGGCCCGCAGCCGCCGGCGCAAAAAATGGATATAGTTGTCCAGGTTGCCATCCTCCACCTCCGCGTCCGGCCCCCAAACCCGCAGAAGCAGCGTGGCTCGTGGCAGGGTCTGCCCCGGATTTTTCAAAAAGCTTTCCAGGAGATCCGCCTCTCTTTTGGAAAGCTCACAGCTCCCCGCCGGACCCTCCAGCCGCTTTTCCGAGGGGAAGAACCGCAGATCCTCAAAGTGCAGGGAATCGCTTTGCTCCCAGGTTTGAGGGCGGCGGCTGATGCTGCGGATCCGTGCCAGAAGCTCCCCAAAGGCAAAGGGCTTTACCAGATAATCGTCGGCCCCGGCGTCCAGCCCTTGTATTTTATCCCCCAGCTCTCCCAGCGCCGTCAGCAGGACCACCGGGGTGACCACCTTTTTGCTTCGCAGTTCCCGCAGCACCGCCACGCCGTCCAGCCCCGGCAGCATGCGGTCCAGCAGGATCAGGTCATGAGCCTGCTCCAGGGCCAACTGCAGCCCATCGTCCCCCGCTTCGCAGTGATCCACCGTAAAGCCTTCCTTTTCCAGCTGAAATTTTACCGATTCCGCCAGCCTTCGGTCGTCCTCTATCAATAAAATACGCATGCCCTTCCTCCCGTCTAGCATCTAATATATAAAGCGCCAAGGCGCCAACTGCAATGATCGCTTTGTGATCATTATATCATAAGCGCCGAAGGCGCGTTGATATAATGTGCCGATTGCCCGTCTGAGCAAAGCGAAGAACTGGGCAAGGCAATTTTAATTTTATAATATCCGCATGTCCTTCGCGGATATTATATCATAGCAATCTCTAAAAAACATTTAATTTTTAGAGGTTTTTTAGAGGTTGCTGTGCTATCCTTTTTCCAGAATCTCTTTTCAGAAAGGATAGTTACTTATGGCACGCTACAAGCTTTTCGCAAAACGAATTTTGGCCATGGGCCTTTCTATGGTCCTGTTACTTTCCGCTTTTGGCTGCTCCTCCGAAAAGAACAGCGCCTCCGGCTCTTCCCCGGCCAAGGGGCGCTATGTGGAAACAGCGCTTTCCCTGCCGGGAGATCAGTATACGAAAGCCCCCATCGCTCTTTCTGAGGAAAACGGCAAGCTGAAGCTGCTCAGTGAAAGCGGCCTGTTCGTTTCGGGCGATCACGGCGCAAGCTGGCAGGAGGAAACCGTCTCCTCCCCCACCCTGCAAAAGCATTTCAGCACCGATTACACCCAGCGGCTTTCCAGACTGTCCTCCGCCGCGTGGGCTCCTAACGGAGATCTCCTGTTCTCCTATGCGGAGACAAACGTGAATACCAACGAACAGGAGACCCACTATATTCTGGCGGATCAAAACGGGACAGAGCGGGAAATCAAATTTTCCCTTCCGGAGGTAGATTGGGGGCAGAACGAGGAAGGTTCCGCCGCCGATGTCAGCGACCCGACGGAAACCGGAGATACAAGCAGCCTTCCCGCCGCCGAAGGGGAAGAAACCGGCGCAGACGTTACAAGCTCATCCGAGTTTATTTACGACCCGGAAAATTTCACCCTGGAAAACACGCTTTCCAATTTTCACTTTTTGCCGGACGGCTCTCTGCTGGGGCTGGATTTCATCGGCCGGCTGCTTCACCTGGATCTTCAAACCGGAAAGGTTTTGCACACCTTGAAAAACGGCTCCTCAGGTTCCTATACCAGCTTTGCCGTGGTCAAGGAGCTGCTGTACGCCATGGCTTACGACAGGATCGAGCTTTACAGCACCGCTGATTGGAGCCTGCAAAAGGCAGACGCCACCTTAAGCAGCTTTTTAAGCGGCGAGGAAAGCGATGGCACGGAAGCCGCCCTGGGAATTTCCTTCACCGTAGGGTCCTCCGGCGGCATTCTCTCCGGCTCGGGAGACGTGCTCCTGTTTTCCGATCCTCAGGAAGAGGCGCTGTATCTGTGCACGAACAGCGGGGTATTTCGCCATGTTCCCGGCGGCAGCGCGGTAGAGCAGGTGATAAACGGCGCTTTGAATTCCCTGTCTGACCCGGCCTATCAGCCCCAGAAGGTTTTTCTGACCTCCTCCGATTCCTTCTATAATGTGTGCTATCAAAATGAAAGCAACGACAGCATTTTGCTGCGGTACGACTATGACCCAGATCTGGATTCCACCCCGGAAACAGAACTGAAGGTTTTCGCCTTCCGGGAAAGCAACGATCTGCGCAGAAGCATTGCCGCTTACCAAAAGGCCCATCCTGACGTCTATGTGAACCTGGAGCTTGCCAACACGGAAATTTCCGATTCCACCTCAAAATCAGATCTGCTGCGCACCCTGAACGCCAGCATTATGGCGGGAAAGGGCCCCGATGTTTTGTTCCTGGACGATATGCCGGTAAGCAACTATCTGGAAAAGGGCCTGCTTCTGGACCTCCGTGAGCTGACAGAGGGAGAGGCTCTGTTTGAAAATATCATTTCCGCCTATCGCGGTGAAGACGGCAGCCTTTGCGCGATCCCCACCCGGTTTTCCCTGCCTCTGATGGTGGCCTCTGACTCCCTGCTTTCCTCCGCTTCCGATCTGAGCACGTTGGCGGACACCGTGGAAAAGCTGCGGGAGGAAAACCCCAAGCAGACCTCCATTACCGGCCTGAACCGCCCCTATTCCCTGCTGGAGGCCCTGTATCCCGTATGCGCCCCCACTTGGAGCAAGGACGACGGCTCCCTGAGTGAAGAAAAGCTCCTGCAATTTTTGAAGGAAGGAAAACGCCTTTATACCGCGGAGCGCAAGGGCTTTGAAAAGGATGATTCCCTTTACTTCTCCGGTGCTGACCTCGGCGGTCTGTTCGGCGTTGGCCTATTACAGGAAACGGAGCTTATCACACTGGGTACGCTTTTGGGCTACAGCGACCTTTCCTGCCTGAGCACCGTGACCAAAAAGCTTTCCGGCCATTTCTACAAGCCCCTGCCGGGACAGGCGGAAAATGTATTTCTTCCCCAAAACACCGTGGGGATCAGCGCCAAAAGCACACAGCAGGAAGCGGCAAAAGATTTTGTGAAATTCCTGCTTTCCAGGGAAACCCAGGAAAAAGCGCTGGGCTCTTATTTCCCGGTTCACAGCGAGGCCTTGAAAACCATTCTGGAAGAAGAAAAAAGCACGCTGGAAAAAGCCGAAACCAGCATTATCAGCGTTTACAGCGAGGAGGGCGGCTCCTACAACCTGGAGCTTCTCCCTCTGACCGATGAGGACATTTCCGGGTTCTTCGCCCTGGCAGAAAGCCTTACCACCCCCTTCCTGGAGGACCCCATTCTGAAGGAAGCCGTGCTGGAGGAGGCCGCCGCCTGCCTTGCGGGAGAAAAAAGCGAGTCCGAAGCCTGCGAAGCTATTTTGCGGAAGGTCGATCTCCATCTTTCCGAGTCATGAAGCGGCGGGCGGGAAAAAGCCAATGGACTGGGCTATTCTTTCTTCTGCCCAGTCTTTCCGGCGTATGCTTCTTCGTGCTGCTGCCCTTTCTCGATGTGGTACGGCGCTCCTTTGCAAGCGCTGTCACCGAGGAGTGGGTGGGACTCAAAAACTATGAAAGCACCCTGCAAAACCCGGCGTTTCAGCTGGCGGCCCGGAACACCCTGCGGTTTTCCCTGATCTGTATTCCGGCGCTTTTGGCCCTTTCCCTGCTGCTGGGAATTTTCCTGCAAAGGCTCAAAACCCTGGGCGGCTTCTTAAAAACCGCTTTCCTCTTTCCCATGGCGATCCCGGTGGCCTCCATCGCGCTGGTGTGGAAGCTGCTTTTTGAGGACCGGGGGCTTTTGAACAGCCTTCTCAGCGGCCTGGGCCTTTCTCCCGTCAGCTGGATGGACAGCCCCATGGCCTTCTGGGTGCTGGTACTGAGCTACCTGTGGAAAAACCTGGGGTACGATATTGTGCTGTGGATGGCGGGGCTTTCCGGAATTTCAGACCAGATCTACGAAGCCGCCCGGATCGATGGGGCCGGGGAATGGACGCTGTTTCGCCGGATCACCCTGCCCTGCCTGCTGCCCACCCTTTTTACCGTTTCCGTGCTTTCCCTTCTGAACTCCTTTAAGGTGTTCCGGGAAGCCTACCTGGTGGCGGGAGATTACCCCCACGACAGCATGTACCTGCTGCAGCACCTGTTCAACAACTGGTTCCGGGATCTCTCCTTTGACCGCATGGCGGCAGGGGCTGTGCTGGTATGCCTTGTGGTTCTCACCTTGATCCTATTGATGCAAAAAAGCCTTGAAAAAGAGTGATGTCTGTGAAGCTCCGCCATTTTTCCGTACTGCCGCTGTGCTTTTTAGGCCTTCTGGTGTGCAGCCCGGTGATCGTGCTGCTTTCCGGCTCGCTGATGAGCGCCGGCGAGCTTTCCCAAAATCTCGCGCCCATTCTCTCGAAAAGCAGCGGGAGCTATGTGCGCTGGAGCCTGCTTCCCCGGTCCCCCACCCTGCGCTCTCAGGTGGAGCTGCTACTGGATTCCCCGGAATTTTTTCACATGTTCTGGAACTCAGTGAAGATCACCGGCGGCATTCTGCTGGGACAGCTGCTTCTGGGCGCGCCGGCGGCCTGGGGCCTGGCACGGTTTCGCTTCCGGTTTCGGAAAACCCTTCTCACCTTGTATTTGATTTTGATGCTCATGCCCTTTCAGGTCACCATGCTGTCAAGCTTTCTGGTGCTTGACCGCCTTGCCCTGCTGGATACGCCCTGGGCGGTGATCCTGCCCGGCGCCTTTTCCACCTTTCCGGTGTTTCTCATGTACCGCTTTTTCCGCTCCATTCCCGAAGCCATTCTGGAAAGCGCCCGGCTGGACGCGCGAAACGCCCTTCAGGTGTTCTGGTATATCGGCGTTCCCCTGGGCTCAGCCGGGATCGTTTCGGCGCTGGTGCTGGGCTTTCTGGAAAGCTGGAACCTGATCGAGCAGCCCCTGGCCTTTTTGAAGGAACAAGCCCTGTGGCCGCTGTCCCTTTATCTGCCTAATATCAGCCTGGAACGGGCGGGGCCCGCCTTCGCCGGGTCGCTCCTGACCCTGGTTCCCGCTTTCCTGGTGTTTTTAAGCGGCAGGGATTATCTGGAACAGGGCATTACAGCCGCCGCCATGAAGGAATGAGAAAGAAAGGAGCCTGCTTTATGGAACGATCTCAAGGAAAACATACCACCCCCGCTCTTCCCCATTCTGTGCCGGTCACTCTGGAGGAGCTGCTGCAAAAGCGCGTTCGCAAAAGCTCCTCGCTGCGGGCAAAGGCGCTGCGGGGCCTCGGGGGCTTTCTCGCGCTGATGCTTCTTTTGACTCTGCTTTCCCGGGCCGCCGATGAATTGACCATTCCCAAGGTCTCCCTGCAAACGCCGGAGCCCCGCACTATCGACAGAAAGATCACCGCTTCCGGCAAAGTGGAGGAAACCTTTGCTTCCTCCGTGACCGCCATAGCGGGGCTTCGGGTGGCGGGGATCTCCGTAAAAACCGGAGAAAGGGTGGAGGAAAATGCTCCGCTTTTCACGCTGGACGAAGCAGATCTGAAGGAAAAGCTGGAAGCCGCCAGAGAAGAGCTTACAAAGCTGGATCTGGAAATTCGGGACCAGGAAAGTCGTGACGCGCTGAACGCGGAAAACCGGAGCATTGCCCTCAGCAGAGCACAGCAGGATCTGGCCAGCGCCAAAAAAAGCGCCGACAAGGCGGTAAATGACGCGGCAAAGGCCCTGGAAAAAGCCCAGAAAGCGCTGGAAAGCTATTCTCCGCCTCCGGCCGCCGAGCTTTCCGCCCTGCAAGCCGCCTGCACCGCCAAGGAAGCCGCCCTGAAGGAGGCAGAAAACGCCCTTTCCCTGCTGCGGGAGGAAATAGAGGCGCAGGTAAGCCTGGCAAGGGAAGCCGCCGAAGCGTCCGGAGAAAGCCCGGAGGAGGCGGAACGGGAAACACGCGCCGAATATCAGGCGGCGCTGAAGGAGGCAGAAGACAAAGCGGCCCTTGCCGAAAAGGAAAAGCAGGAGGCACAGGAGGCCCTTTCCCTTGCTCAAAAGGAAGACGGCGCTTCTCAAAAGGAAGCCCTGCAAGAGGCGGTGGAATCCGCCCGGCAGGCCTATGACCAGGCTGTGGAAAACCGGGAATCCGTTTTGCGGGCCGCGGAACGGGCCGTGGAGGACGCACGGCAGCGGGAGGCCTCCGACAGCACCGGGGAAAGAAACCAAATGGCCCGATCTGCCCAGGCAGAGCAGGTGGCGGAATTGGAGGCCCTGCTTTCCGATCACGGCGTCATTCGCTCTCCCCGGGCGGGAACCGTGACGGGCCTTTCCGTGGAGGTAGGTTCCCCCACGCCGGAGGGCGCCGCCGTTTTGCTGGCGGAAAGCGGACAAAGCACGGTGTTTATCGCTCAGGTTCCGGCCAAGCAGCGAAGCTATGTTACCCCCGGTACGGAGGTCGCTCTAAAGCTCTCCGGAGGCAAGGAGCCCATAACCGGCCTTACCGTGGATACAGTAGGACAAAGCGCCGGCGACCCGGAGCTTTTGGACGTGACGGTCCGCCTGCCGAAGGACGCCATGCAAATTGGGGAAACGGCCCAGCTGGAGATCCTGAACAAGTCTCAGGAATATCCTGTCTGTGTGCCGCTCAGCGCGCTCCGGGGAGAAAACGGTGCGTATTTTCTGCTGGTTTCCGAGGAGGAGAAGGGAATTTTAGGCACAGAGCCGGTGGCCCGGCGTATGGACGTAACAGTGCTGGAAAAGAACGATTCCTATGCCGCCCTGGACGGCAGCCTGTTCTTCTCCGACCAGAAATTTCTCACAAGCACCAGCAAGCCGGTGGAGGCAGGCGACAGGATCCGCCTGGAAAACCCGTGACCGCCCTTCGACGCTGGGGCCGCCCGGTGCTGTGCGCCCTGCTTTTCCTTTGCCTTGCCCTTTCCCGCTCCGCCGCGAAACGTTTGGAGTTGATCCCCCGGCTTTACACGACCTCTCTCTCCGGCTTTCCCCTTACCGGAGAAGCGGCTCACGCTATGGAAGAGCGGGAAGCGGAGGAGCAGCGCCCCGCCGCCTTTACCCTGTGGAAGGAGGAAAAAGAGCAGGCCCTGGAAAACCCGGACTTAAGCCGCTCTGCCGCTGCCAGCGTGATCTCCCTTTCCGGCAGCTCCACCCTGCTTTTTTCTTCCAGTGCCCCGCTGCTTTCCGGGGATACGGAGGGCTGCTTGTTAGATGAGATCACGGCGCAAAGTCTGTTTGGCAGCCCTGATCCTGTAGGTGCGGCGCTTTTTTATGGGGGACGCCGCCTGACCGTGCGGGGCGTTATAGAAACAGAGCGCCCGCTTCTGCTCTGTCAGGCGGAGCAAAAAACGGAGGGCCTTACGCGCCTGACCCTGCGCCCGCCGGAGGGTGCTCCCATTCGGGACTTTCTCGCGGAATTCAGCAGCCGCCACGGGCTTTCCGGCAGCTGGGCCTCCACCGATACCTGGAAGGGCCTTGCCCGCTTCTGCTCCCTGCTTTCTCCCTTTCTTTTCTTCCTTTCCCTGTTCTTTCCCCTTCTGAAGGCGGCCTTTTCCTCCACGGAATTTCCCGCTTCCTTTTTTCTCTGCCTGCTCACGGCCGGGGCCGTGTGGTTTTTCATGCTGTGGATCACGGAGGCGTCCTTTCAGCTTCCGGAGGAGTTTCTTCCCAACAAATGGTCAGACTTCGATTTTTGGGGCGACCTGTGGCAGCAGAAAAAGGAGGAGCTCCTGCTGTTTCTCACCATGGAAAAAACAGAATTTGAGCTCCGCCTGCTGCTTCCAGCTCTGCGGGCTCTCTTATTTGGCCTGCTCTCCCTCATGCTGTTCCCCTTTTCTCTCCGAAAAGGTAAACCGAAAACAGGTCGCGGCCTGTGGCTGTGGTGCGCCTTCGCCCTGCTTCTCCCCTTTTTCGCCTCCCTCTTTCTCGATCCGGCTCTGGCGAAGGATCGCCTGCTGTGGCTCTGCCTTCCCGCATACCTTGCCCTTTCTTTTCTCTGCCAAGCGCTGCTTCGTACGGTAAAGCGATGGACAGCGGAAAACGCATAAAAACACCGGACCTCGAAACACAATGCTCTGCGAGGTCCGGTGTTCTATTTAAGCAAAAAAATCCAAAGTTCCAACAGGAAAGCCAAAAGTATTTATTCTCACATTGCTTCTCTAACAGCAGATCACCGCATCGTCACCCGCAGCTCTTTTACTTTGCCGTCCCGCACTGCGCGGGCCTGAGCTTCCGGCAACAGGCCGCCTTCCGTTTGCTCCGGCTCACCGTTCTGATAGATCAGCTCGTAGCTTACCGCCTTGGTTTGGCCGGGGGTCAGCGCTTTACAGCCCGGCGCGTTGTAAACCACCCTGACACTGCCCAGGAATACCGCTTCCACCCTGCCGCTTTCGGGCATCAGGTAAGCGGGAATACAGGGGGAAAGCTCCAGGCACAACCGGCCGTTTTCCAGGCGGAAGGGGCGCTCCCCAAAGAACATCAGCTGCCAGATCTGCAAAAATTCCGCTGTGGAGCCGGAAAGCCGGGCCACAAAGCCCCTGCCGTGAACGGCGGGATCCGGGTTTGCGGAGGAAGCCAGGAAGGAAACATTTTCCAGGGGGCTGCGTCCGTACTGCTCCCAATTCAGGAAGGGGACCGCCGCGTCGTGCAGCGCCTCTCCGAATTCCTCATACAGTCCGCTTTTCAGCAGCTCCAGCAGATACTTGTATTCCATATGGAGCCAGATGGATTCGTTTTCCAGCCAGCCGGGCGTAAAGGCCTTGGCGCGGCCCACCTCGAAGCTCACGTTTTGCAGGCTGGCGTTCACCTTATACATGTGAAGCTTTTCATCGTACAGCGGGCTTTTTCTTACCAATTCATGAAGCGCCCGCTTTTTCTCCGTCCCGTTCGACAGCTTGAGATAATGTACCGGTCCTTCCAGGAACAGGGGCATGGCCTCCGGCTGAAGTTCTGTGGGCATGGGCCCCTCCGGCGTGCTCTGTACGGCGGAGGCGGTGAAAGTAAAGTAGGTGGGGATCACTCCGCCGCCAAAGCCGCAGGCCGCCTCAATACCTTCCTGAACCGCCCCTTCCAGGCGGGAAAGCATAGCGCTGAGCGCTTTGCGGCCTACCGCTGTTCTTTTTCCCTGATAACCGATCTCGGTATTTGCCCGGTAAGCCTCTTTTACGGTATTCAGCCGGTCCCAGCGGGCATAGCTCTCCTGCTGGGAAGAAAGGATCTGATCTACCTCGGAAAGCAGGGCGGCCGCTTCCTCATACAGATCCACCTGTCCCTCATGGGTCTCCAGCGCCTCAATGGTAAACCGCAGCAGCCGGGCCAGCTCACAGCTTTCGGCCATGGAGGAGCCCAAAAGGCCCGGAAGGCCGTTTAGGGCGTCGTACCAGCCGGGCTTTCCGCCCTCCATCTCCACGCCCATACCGGCGGGATCCAGGGTGGCTGTTTTCAGCGTACACAGGAGGATCAACTTCTCTATCAAGGTGCTTTTTGCCTCCTGCCCGTCCGCCGTGCACATCCATTTGCGCACTGTTCTCCGTTCCTCCGGCGCCAGCGCGTGATACTGCCGCAGCCCGTTTTTCGTCATTTCGTACCGTTTTGCCCGGGGGTTTATCCGCACCCTGGTTTCATAATAGCGATACCGGCGGTCCTCAAACAGCAAGGCCTCCTTTTCCTCCGGGAACACGCTGAGATAGGATTCTATCAGATCCAGGTTATAGGTCCAGTGGTCGCTCCAATAGCCCTCGCCAAACTCGGCATTGGCCTCGCTGTCCGCCGCGCACACCGCCCTTGCCGTAAAGCCTTTTGCTTCCTCCTTGCTCATGCCCCAGTCCTCTGCCGCCATGGCAAGCTTTCCGGGGGTAAAGGGGTGGGAAAGAACAGCTTCCGCCTGAGGCGCCTCAGCCAGAAGGACTTTTCTTGCCTCATCGGAAAGGGTAAAGGTGCTGGGGGTGACCACCAGAGGATTATAGCCGTCTGTCTGAATCAGATCAAAGAAGGTATGGATATTTTCCCTTCGGAGTCTGGGCGTAAACCGCACGTCGCACCGGCGGTTCTGGTTTACGTCCCGGAAATTGCCATTGCCCTGGGCGTAATACTCCCGGCCCAGAGAGAAATAGTTGTATTCCCGCTCCGGGTCTCCGTGCTTTCTGGAATAGAGATAGAAGGGGGTTTCCTTTTCCCCGTCTGTGAAGAGCATGGGCGCGCCGCCCCGAAGAAGATTATCCAAATAGGCCTGCTTGCTGTAGGCGTCGAATACGGGATCGAAAGTCTTACAGGCTGCCTTGGCGCACAGGGCTTCCACTACCAGGATCTCTTCTTCCCGCTTTTCCGCCGCCCAATGGGCGCCGGAGGCCTTTTTCGCCAGAGACGCTACTCTGCCTTTTTCCTCCGCCTGGCCGTAAAGGCAGGTAAGCCGCAAAGCTTCTCCCGGCCCCAGCACGGCTTCCTTCGGCAGGAAACAGCAGGGGAACAGGTTTTGGGTGATCTGGGGCTTCCGGCAAAGCTCGGAAAGAGAATGCTCCAAAAAGCCGTGGGGCATGGCAAAGGAGGTGTCTTCCCCGAAAATCAAAGCGGGCTGTACAATGGGCCGCAGCAGGCTTCCCGCCTCGTCCCAGGCCAGGCAGAAATTGCCGCCCTCCACCTCGGTCACGATGGCGCTGTCCGCCATGGACGCCCGCACCCGGAAATAGGCGCGGCCTGCTTCGGCGTCTTCCACCTGCATCCAGGCCTTGGCAAGATTGGCTTCATTTTTCAACGTATCATGGCTGATCCCATAAGGCACCAAAGCGGGCATGCCGTCCAAAAGCTCCAGGGACAAGGGCTTTTCCCCCTGGTTTCGCAGGGTGAGCACCCTGCACAGCGCCGGAGAGCGTTCTCCCGGCACGCCAAAATAGAGAGCGGAGGCAGAAATTTGCCCGCTTTGACAGGTGATCTCCACCTCGCTCATGCCAATGTGCATATCGCACTGCCGGGTAAACAGTTCCTCATAGCTTCCGTCAATTTTACAGAAAGTACGAAAGCCGGTACGGCTTACGTCACGGTAGGACACATGGGCAGGGCAGAATTCCATAATGGGGTGATCCTTATCCGATACGCCGAAGCTGCACACCGCCTGGCCCCGGTTGTTGTAATAACACCAGATCGGCACGCCCAGCTCGCCGCCAATTCCTGGCAGGAAGCTGGAAAAGGTGGGCTTTTCCTGATAATTTGAGATCACGAACCTGTTTCTTCCGTCAAACATGGGCACTCTATCCTTTCTTCTTCAGCTTTACGGCGATCACGAGCTCTCCCTGGGGCAGCTCTCCGGCAGGCAGTACAAGCTCCGCACCGCGGCCTTCCCAGCGTTTCTTCCCGCAGATGGCGGCTTCTATCTCATACTCTCCCCAATCCAGCCGGTAGGGGTTCTCATAGCAAACGCGCAGGGAATGCCCGGCGCTGACGCAGGAGATCTCCGCCCTGCCGTCCGCCGTGAACTGCTCCGCCGTAAGCTTGGGGGAGAGCACCAGGTCTCCCGCCCTGCCCCGCACGCCGAAGACCTGGGTCTGCAGAGTCAAAAGCCACCAGCTGCCCGCGCCGGTCAAATAGGGGTACATGCCCCGGCCCCGGTCGTCGAAATACTCCGGGATCCCGGGCAGAATGCGGCTTTTCTCAAAACGAACGCTTTGCCGGTACAGGTTTTCCAGAACCCGGAAGCCCTCCTTCGCGAAGCCCCGGGAATACAGGGCATAGGCATACATCACCGCCATATGGCAGAATACCGCGCCGTTTTCCTTATGTCCGTAGGCAAAGCCAAACATGCGGCCCATATCCAGCTTGACCTCTTCGAAATCCGTGTTCAGGCAGTAACCGCCTCTGCTTTCATCATAAAGGTAGTGATCCGCTGCCTGAACGATCTCCCGCGCCTTCGGGCCGTCCGCCGTGCCGGAAAGCAGGGAGAACACCTGCCCGGTCAGCATCATGCGGGGCTTTTCGTTGAGAACGCCCTCCACAGCCCTGCCGGAATCGTCGTAATAGCTGTTGAACCAGTGGCGGCCCTCCTGATCTCCCGTCCACTCCGTTTCCCGGATATGAGCCTTCAGCCGGTCTCCCATGGCCTGCATTCGCCGGGAAAGCTCAGAAAGGGAAACCTCCGCCTTTTCCGTGCTTTCGTTGGCAGCGGCACAATAGGCGGCAAGCGCCTTCCGCATTTCCTCCGGCGAACCGGCTTCACATTCCAGCAGGGAAAGAAGGGGCTTTAAGAGAGAAACGGTGTTCCGCCCCTTTTGTTCCAGCCGCTTCAGCAAAACGGAAAGCGTATCAAAATTCCCTGCATAGGCGGCGGTAAAGGCCACGCTTTCTCCCCGGGTGCGGGCCATATCCAGTCCATCGTTCCAGTCGGCGCCCCGAAGCCGCATGTGCCCGTGCTCGCCCACATCGAAGAAGGCCGTGACCGCCTGGATCAGCAAATGCTCCAGCACCGTGCCGCTGTGAGGCATGCCTGCGTTCTCCCGGGGGCCGCCCTCTCCCCGGAAGGCCAGGGTATCGGCAAAATAGGGCTGCTCCTCCAAAAGGAACTCATCGTCCCCGGTTTCGTCCAGATAGAGGTTCACTGTCAACAGCGGCCAGAAGCCGTGATCCATCCACACCCTGGGGATATTGTTCCGATCCGCCTTGAATTCCCCGGGCTTCGTGCCGATAATAGTGGCGTTGGTGCCGTCTGTCCGCACCCCGGCAAAATAGCACAGCAGGTCGTTCCGGGTGGCGGCCGGGTCGGTCAGGAGCAGGGCAAGGCTGTCCTGCCACAGATCCCGCCAGCCTCTGCCGCCTCTGCCGTAATCGTGATGAGGCAGGAAGCTGCACCCACAGATCCGCCGCAGCAGAGGCTGAATGCCCACCCAGCGCATCCAGGCGTCAAATTCCTCGTCTCCCGTGCGGAAGTGCTGGGAAGCGGCCTTCTGCCACCAGTCCTTCGTTTCCTCCAGCCGCTTTTCCACCGCGGCGGCAGTCAGATAGGGCGCTGGGTCGTCGTCCACCGCCAAAACGATTTGATAGCGCCGAGTCTCCCCGGGGGCAAGGGTGGTCTCCCGGAAAAACAGAGCCGCCACCGCTTCCCCGCCCCGGTCGCCGTCTCCCTCGTGAAGCAGGGAAACGCCGTCCGAATCTGTCAGCGCCTGGGGCCAATCGTAGCTGCCGCAGCCTACAAAATCCCGCACGGAGGGAAGAAAGCCCAGAGGAGCGTCGCCGTTTTCCTCCGCACCCCAAACGCGGTAGGTGATCTCTCCCTTTTGGTGCCCCCGCTCGTCAAAAGTCAGGGTAGGGCGCAGGTCTACCCCGAATTTTGTCAGCTGGATCCGGTGCAGCAGGCTGGTAACATGGCGATGATCCCGAATATTGTCGGCGGAACGCCCATACAGGGGGATCGCTGCCACCGGCGAAAAAACAGCGGGAGCCGCCCCCGTATTGGTCAGAGAGACCTGCATGATCTCGATCCGTTCTTTTCCCGCCGGAACAAAGCTCAGCGTCTCCGCCCGAAGTCCCCAAGGGCTTTCTCTCGTCAGCTTCTGCCACAGCAGACCGCCGGTCAGCGTGGAGGTCTCCTTGCCGTCCGCCCGCTGGGCGGCGCTTTTTCCGGTAACGGACCAGGGCCTTTCCCCCGTCCGGCAGACCCAAAAATTCCGGGTGGCCGTGCTCTCCTGAAGAGTCTCTGCGCTGGCCGGAGCCAGCAGGAAAGTATTTTGATCGGTTTTACAGTCTCCCGCAAGCAAGGGCGTAATGCTGGACATCATGCCCCCTTCGTTCACCAGTGGCAAATAGGCCTCCGGACACCGCTCCGCTTCCGTCAGCAAAAAGTCTCCCTGTCCGTTCAAAAATTTCAATACTTCCATTTCATCGCCGCCTTTTTCTATAAAATCACGGGAATTTTTAGACTCATTTCTGGTAATAATGTACCTCAAATTTTACATTTCGTCAAGTGCTTTTCGTCTTGGCCCGCGGAGCCTCCGAAGTTGATGCCAAACGAAAAAGGGAGGGGGCGGAAGCTTTACACGGAAAAACACGGCGGAGCCTTTCGGCCCGCCGTGTTCTATTCTTCTTTCGGTTCTCTGAGGAAGGCCTTTCTCTCTTCAGGACGGTGCTAACGCAGAAGCATGCGGAATGTATTCTGAACGCCGGAAATTTCAACACGCCCGTCCTTCAGCCTTCTATGCTTTGCGTGGTGCAATCGTCCTTCTGTTGGCTCTGATGATTGTCCTTATGATGTAGGACGGATTTTGCGGACATTCAAAATAAAAAAGAATGTAGAGGTAACAGACAATGGCAAAATCATTATTTGAGGAACTGGGCGGCAGATACAAAAGGCAAGGAGATTATCTAATACCGTGCATAGCTTTACCTGCCGAAGAAGAACAGTCAATAGGCATATGGGGACAGCGGCACTTAGACTATCTGAAGCAATACCGCAGGGTTACATACACCAATCTTCTCACAAGCGGCAGGCTCAATGCCTATCTTGTCGATGTAGACAGGCAGGCACAGGAACGCTTTGAAAGGCTCATAGAGGGCATGAAACAGGCACAGGGCATAACAGAACAGCTAAAGGAAGAAAATGCCTTAGAATGGACAGGACGGCACAATGATGTGAGGGCTTGTGCAAGGGAAGTTGTGGAAAGGGAAATCATATATTCATAGATTTATATATTGCAAATAATAATCAGGGGGCGAGGATATTTCCTTGCTCCCTTTGTATGTAAAATGTTGAATAAAATGGTATATCTTTATGAAATCTTCAAAACTGTACAGTACCCTTTTCCTATCAAAATCAAGAAAGGAAATGAACACTATGGATTTCATATTGAAAACAACAAATCTTAGTAGGAATTTTGGGAAACATTCTGCTGTAACGGATGTATCAATCCATGTACGGGAAAAAAGCGTTTACGGACTATTAGGTCCGAACGGGGCAGGAAAATCTACAATCCTAAAGATGGTAACAGGTATGCTCCGTCCAACATCTGGCACGATTGAATTTGCCAGCCATGCATGGAACAGACAGGACTTAAAGCATATTGGGGCTTTGATAGAAAATCCCCCGTTATATGAAAACTTGACGGCGTATGAAAATTTAAAAGTAAGGACTATTTTGTTGGGGTTGCCAGAGCAGCGTATCAATGAAGTGTTGGAGCTTGTGGATTTACAAAACACAGGAAAGAAAAAGGCAGGACAATTTTCAATGGGAATGAAACAGCGGTTAGGCATTGCGGTTGCATTGCTAAACAATCCGTCTTTACTAATTCTCGATGAGCCGACAAATGGATTAGACCCGATTGGAATCGGAGAGCTACGAAACTTAATCCGTCTATTTCCACAAAGAGGAATAACGGTTATATTGTCAAGCCACATTCTTTCAGAAGTGCAGCTTATTGCAGATGACATAGGTATCATTGCAAACGGCAGGCTTGGATATGAAGGTAAAATGCAGCATAGCGAAAACCTTGAGGAATTGTTTCTTAAGGTCGTTGAAGAAAGCAGGGAGGTAATGTGATGAAAGAATATGTATCTTCCGAATGGATAAAGCACAAACGGACTTTTGCAATAAAACTCGTTATTCTCGCCCCTGTTATTACCCTGCTTATGAATGTGTTTGCGCCAATGTGGTATCAGCAAAACGCATTTAACTGGTGGTATGTTTTGCTTTTCCCTGGATTTCTCACTTTGCTTTGCACGATGTGTGAACAACGGGATGGCGGAAAGCTGAAATACAGAAGTCTTATCCCGCTGCCTATAAAACTTAAAAATGCGTGGATTGCAAAAGCAATCGTCATATTGATTTTGGATATTATAGCGAATTTCATTTTTTTAGGGTTGAATATGCTTGGCGGTATAGCGGTTTACTTTATTTATGAAATCCCAATCAGTATATCGCTATTTCAAGCTGCGGCAGGTATTTTTTGTATTATCGTAGCTTCTATGTGGGAAATTCCAATATGTTTGTGGCTGTCGAAAAAGATTGGTGCATTTGCGACGGTTGTAATAAACGCAGGAATAGGCTCAGCCTTGGGCGTAATATTTGCAAACACAAAATACTGGATTTTTTGTCCGTATAGTTGGATGCCACGCTTAATGGTTCCAACAATCGGTATTTTGCCAAATGGAGTGCCTGTTTCTGAAGAAGCAGGAAATTTGCCAGTATCATTGGTTATGGTTATTTTAGCATTGCTGCTTTCTGTAATACTATTTTCAGCTTTAATAAGGCTTGGTGCAAAAGGATTTTCACGGCAGGAGGTAAGATAATGGGAACAGTATTAAGATGTGTCAGAGCAGATTATCTAAAAGCAAAGCGTTCTATGTTGAATGTTATTTATATAATCGTGCCTCTTATACTTGCTTTGGCATTTGCAGGCTATTTTCATATTTCGAGTTGGAACAGAACACTTAAAATAAGTGCTTTCTTTGAAATGCTGGGCATAATATATCCTTTTCTAGTTGGAATTATTGCGGGAATTATTGCCCAGCGGGAAAGTCAGGCAGGTCATTATCAATTTATACTTAGTACTGTTTCTTCAAGAACGCACATTTATATAGGGGAACTATGTTTTCTGCTGATAAATTCTTTGCTATTTTATACACTTGCAGTCGGCAGTTTTGCCCTTATGTTTCCGTTTACTTCTATAAGCGGATATGTGCAGGTTATAGGGCTTCTGCTTTTATCTTCTACACCTATATACCAAATACATTTTTTGTGTGCTTTTATATTTGGTAAAAGTGCTTCTATGGGGCTTGGAATTGCGGGCAGCTTACTATCTGCGATTATGCTCACAGGTTTAGGAGATGTATGCTGGCAGTATATTCCGTGGGCATGGAGCGTTCGGTTTATGGATTTCTGGCTTCTTGCGACTACGAACAAGGATGCTTATTTGCAGAGTTGCAGTACCTTCTATGTTGGAATTATAATAAATATCGTAGCCATACTTGTGCTATTCGCTGTTAGCATTATGTGGATTAGACTATGGGATGGAGGGAAAGAAAATGATTAAAAAATTCCGATTGCTATGCGTATGTCTGATAACTTTAACCATCTTTTTTATGGGTTGCAATAACAGAATATCAGACACGGCGGATAAGAATAATATGTTGAATGACACTCTGCCTAAATACGAACTGAATGTTGCTGATTATAACGAGATAAGTTTTGACAATAAGACATATATCATTACTGAAAAGACAATCTCATATTCAGAGTTAGAGGAAGAAATCGGGCAGGTTTCTCAAAACATTACAACGGTTGAGGGAAATAAATTGCGATATGGATATGTTTATAATATTGATGAAACAACAGATATTGCGGTAAACATCAATGAGAAGTACTATATTGCGGAATTAGCAGATTGATAAAGGAGGTGCTTTGAGTTGGCACGATTGTTAGTAATTGATGATGAGAAAGCCATTCTTGACTTAGTTAAGAATAGCTTGGAAAAGGATGGACATATCGTTACTGTATGCGAAAGCGCGGCAGATATTACAATAAATACTTTAAAAAATTATGATTTGATTTTGTTAGATATTATGATGCCAGATGTTGACGGATTTATGTTTTGCAAAAAAATCCGAGGAATTGTAGACTGCCCTATTCTATTTCTCACAGCAAAAGTAATGGAAACAGACATTATCTACGGATTAGGAATAGGTGCTGATGATTATATTACTAAGCCTTTCCGAATAGGTGAATTACGAGCCCGTGTTACTGCCCACCTGCGTCGGGAAAGACGGGAGCACCATAATACATTAGGATTTGAACAGGAAATCAAGTTTGATTTATCTTCAAAGGAACTTTTTATGAAAGGCAAGAAAGTTGACCTAACCAAAAGCGAGTATGAAATTTGTGAGTATTTAGCCAGAAATAGAGGGCAGGTATTTACAAGAGAGCAGATTTATGAAGCTGTTTTTGGATTTGATGGTAACAGCGACAATTCAACGATTGCAACACATATAAAGAATATTCGCAGTAAGTTGGCAGGATATGGTGTTACTCCGATTAACACAGTCTGGGGGGTAGGATATAGATGGGAAGGATAAAACGGACTTCATTGCAAATGATTTTCTGGAAATTCTTAATTATTCTCATATTAGGATTGCTCTTATCGGCGGCAGTTCCTTTTTTGCTCCTTGCATTTGCTTCAAGTGCAGGGTATGTGACTTATGCTAATAATGCGGAACATTCCGTACAGGAAATATCGCCGATAATTGCGGCTGCACCAGATATTACAAAGGTTGCAATCCCTTCCTATTGTGAATATCTGATACTTGATGAAGATTATAATGTTCTCTATACAAACATGGATACAACGGAGCAGGAAAAGGCGTTGGAATTTGCAAAAACTGGAGAAAACAGTGACCCTACAAGCAGGACACAATACCAATTCATACCGAGGGAAACAGAATATTGCGTACTGAAATATTATGTGGGTTCGCAATATAAAAATGACTGGATGCAGAAACATTTGCCTGCTCCCGAAATATTATTATTGCTGTTGATAGGGGTAAATTGCATAGCGGTTTGCGTTTGTCTGACAATACGATATTCCCGAAAACTGAAAATTCAGTTATCTCCGTTGATTATGGCAACAGAACAAATACAGAAGCAAAATCTTGACTTTGAGGTAGAAAGCTCTGAAATCAGTGAATACAATGCGGTATTGAACTCTATTTCAGAAATGAAGGACAGCTTAAAATTATCTTTAGAACAACAATGGAAAGCAGAGCAATCACAAAGGGAACAAATAGCCGCACTTGCTCATGATGTAAAAACACCTTTAACTGTTATCCAGGGGAATATAGATTTAATGAACGAAACGGAACTTGACGATGAGCAACGATTATATGCAGGGTATATTACGGAAAGTTCGGAACAGATACAAGTATATATAAAGACTTTGATTGATATATCCCGTACAGTCACAGGCTATCAGCTTCAAGTAGAGAAAATTGATATAGCGGATTATATGGAACAAATTGAAGCACAGGCAAGTGCGTTATGTGTTACAAAGGAAATTCGCTTAAGCATGGAAACAGATATGGGATGTTTTGAAGCGGATAAATTGTTGTTGGAACGGGCAATTATGAATGTTGTCAATAATGCCTTAGAATACTCCCCGCAAAGAGGAACAATATATGTGGAAACGCAGAGGAAAGAAAACTTTCTGCAAGTTATTATAACAGACGAGGGAACTGGTTTTACGAATGAGGATTTGCGCCATGCAAGGGAGCAGTTTTTTATGGGCGACCACAGCCGAAGCTCTAATATGCACTTTGGCATGGGGCTTTATATCACAAACAGCATTGTAAAGCAACACAACGGGGAACTTACTCTTAAAAATTCCGATAAAACAGGCGGTGCAGAGGTTACAATAAAAATTCCATACTAGGATTTAATGGGCGATGGAAAGCATCGCCCATTATTTTTGCAAATCTTTATGAAATCTTCAAAAATACCTCGTAGTATTTAAAAAGTGAACGGCTGAATTTAAAGTCCGCCAAATAAAAAAAACGGCGTATGGTGGGCGGTATTGCTATGCCCGAAAAGACTTAACAGACACTCTCCAGACCTGTTTTAGAGTTTGGAGGGATTTTTTTATGTTCTTTTTTCGGGCAGTTATCTATCTGCTCATGCAACGCATGAACTCTTGTCAAGCGCCGGCCGAGCCGGCAGGCAAGACCGGGGTGTGGGTCAAGACGGAAGGTGGGCAAACTCAGGCAGAACCAGCACAAAAAGCAGACTGAAAGTTTATCCGCAACATTCATTTTGCTATGCAGTTTCCTACTGAACTTGACCGCCAAGAAAATTTGCGCAGATACAACAAAAGCCTCGCATATCTCATGCAAGGCTTTGTCAATGGTGGGAGAGAGTGGATTCGAACCACTGAAGTCGAAGACAACAGATTTACAGTCTGCCCCCTTTGGCCACTCGGGAACTCTCCCATATTTTAGATTGTAGATGCTGGCGCTAGATACTGAAAAAGGATATTTGCAGAAAAATGGAGCTGGTGGACGGACTTGATTCTCGCCTATCGGCTCGGTCAGCGCTGAACGCTCTCCACCGGAGAGCAGCGCCCCCCGACTGCTGATTACAAATCAACTTACCAGCTTTTGCTTTCGCATTGGAGCTGGTGGACGGACTTGAACCCCCGACCTGCTGATTACAAATCAGCTGCTCTACCAACTGAGCTACACCAGCAAATATGAATGAGTGCGAAGTTGGTAGGGGTATCTACACAACTGAGCTGCACCAGCACAATTTTTAGCGCTTAATTATTATATCCTGACAGCATGGGAAAGTCAAGCCCTCCGCTAAAATTTTTTGCAATTTTTCCGAGAAAAGGTGTTCTTTTCTGTTTTTCTTTTGGAAGGAAGCAATCTCTATTCAAAATTGGAAAAGCACCTCTTCTCACGAAAAAGAAAAGGTTGAAGGCCGCTTTCCTGTTTGGAAAAGCGGCCTTCAAGAGGAAGTAAGGAGTTAAAAATGAGGATGTAATGAAAAAGATTTCGATCCGTAGTCTCGCTTGACTACGGTAATAGAATACCCCCGTAATGTGAAGGTTTGCTGAACATTCCATGGAATTTCTCTTAATATTTTGTAAACGGGCAAAAAACGCCTCTTTCGCCTTGACTGCTCTCGGCTCCGGCGGTATACTGGAAGAAACTGGAAAAGGCAGGGGCCCCGCTTGCTCCGCCCCGGTAGTAAAAAAGCTCTGAGCAGCGCCGGATCTTGGGGAACGCGCTTGCCCAACTATATGAAAAAGGATGTGGCAGCTATGAAATTTTCCGAAATGACCTACACCCGGCCCGATATGCAGGCGGCCTTTCAGGAGCTGGATTCCCTGACCGCCCGGCTTCAGGCGTCCGCCGACCCGAAGGAGCAGCTGGGGATCTACAAAGAGGCAGAGACTCTGCTGAACCATATTTACACCCAGGCCAGCATCTGTATGATCCGCAACAGCGTGGATACCAGAGATGAGTTTTACGACGCTGAAACGGCTTATATCAATGAGCAGGAGCCCCTTTTAGAGGAAAAGACCCAGGCCTTCCACCGGGCACTGGTGGATTCTCCCTGCCGGGGAGAGCTGGAAAAGGCTTTAAGCCCCCTGCTGTTCAAGAACCTGGAAATGAACCTGAGATCCTTCTCTCCGGAGATCATTCCCCTGATGCAGGAGGAAAACCGGCTGACCACTGAATATCAGAAGCTCTATGCCAGCGCGCAGGTGCCCTTCCAGGGCAAGACCCTGACCATCGCCCAGCTGGGGCCCTATAAGGAGCACGCGGACCGCGCCACCCGCCGGGCCGCCTTGGAGGCAGAGGGCACCTTCTTTGACGAGAATCGGCGGCAGTTTGACGAGCTTTACGACAAGCTGGTGAAAAACCGCACCGAGCAGGCAAAAAAGCTGGGGCTTCCCAGCTATGTGGAGCTGGCGGCCCTGCGCCTGCAGAGAAACTGCTATTCCCCCGAAGATGTGGCGGCCTTTCGGGACCGGGTAGTGCGGGACCTGGTGCCGCTGACGGTGAAGGTCAAGGAGCGTCAGGCAAAGCGCCTGGGAATTTCCGATTTCAAGTTCCACGATAACGCCCTGAAATTCCGGGGCGGCTCCGCCAAGCCCCAGGGCACGCCCGAAGAGATCATGGCGGCGGGGCAAAAAATGTATGAGGAGCTTTCCACCGATACCGCCGACTTTATTCACCTGATGTTTGAAAATGATCTCTTCGATGTGCTGGCAAAGGAGGGCAAGGCTCCCGGCGGCTACTGCACCAGCCTGCCAGATTACGGCTATCCCTTCATTTTCTCCAATTTTAACGGCACCTCCGGAGACGTTGACGTGCTTACCCACGAGGCGGGCCATGCCTTTGCGGACTATATCTCCCACAAAACCATTGCCATCGACGCCTTGCGCTGCCCCACCATGGAGGGCGCGGAGACCCACTCTATGAGCATGGAATTTTTGACCGCCCCCTGGCACCACCTGTTCTTCGGCCCCATGACGGACAAATACGAACTTTCCCATGCGGAGGACGCGTTGATCTTCATTCCCTACGGCTGCCTGGTAGACCATTTCCAATATGAAATGTACACCCACCCGGAACTGACCCCCGAGGAGCGGAATCAAACTTGGCTGCGGCTGGAGAAGCGCTACCGCCCTTATATCGACTTTGACAATCTCCCCTTCTATGCCCGGGGCGCAGGCTGGCAGCGGCAGATGCACATTTACGGCAGCCCCTTCTATTATATCGATTACTGCCTGGCCCAGGTCATGTCTCTTCAGTTCTTTGCCCTGTCCCTGGAGGACCGAAAGGCCGCCTGGGAAAAATACATGGACTTTGTAAATCTTGGCGGCACCAAAACCTTTATCGACCTGGCCCATGCGGTAAATCTCCGCTCCCCCATGGACGAGGACTGCGTCAAGTCCGTGTGTGAAAAGACGTTCCAATGGACTGAGGCGCATGTAACAGAATAAAAACCGATATCCCAAAAGGGACTGCTGCAAAACACACCGTTTGCGGCAGTCCCTTTTTCCTGTTCAACAGCTACACCTCCGGCACCCGGCGGCCAAACCGCGGGCACTCGGGAAGCTGACTGATATAGGCTGACAGCTTCTGATCAGACCCCAGGAAAGGGGATACATTACAGCTCAGAACACCGGCAGTTGACCGTAAGCCGCCTGTTCTTGGAGAATGGTTCTGACCTTCTCGCATCATTCTGAGCCGCAGGCGAAGAATCCCGCTCTTCCTTTTCTGAGTAAAAAGGCAAGCCTTTCCTCTCATTGCCTTGTGTCAGCAAAGCCGCCGCTGTATGGCATTCAGCATCTAGCATCTAAGCTCTCTTCTCTAACAGCTGACCGCATAGTTCAAAAGCTTTTAGCAGGTAAAGTCCTCTGAGCCGTTGCTGAAATAGCGGCCCTTTACCGCGGTAAATTTCAAAATGCAGTAATCCGGGTCTGTTACGCCCAGGGGGTAGTAGCGTTCATCACCATCTTCCCAAAAGCGTGTTTTTGTCTCCTGGTCCTCGCACACCTCTACCGTGCCGAGAAGGCTCACGCCGCGATAGAAGCGCCTATCCGCAAAGTACACGCTGGCCTGGGGATTTTTCCGGAGCCTTGCCACCTTGTTTGAAGAGGTATTGGTGGAGAAATAAAAGGTTTTGATCCCGTCCCGCTCCTTTGTCATCAGCATGGCCTTCGTAACAGGATAACCCTCCTGATCCAGATAGCTCAGGTAGGCAATTTTCTGATGATCGATCAGCTTTCCCAAAGTCTGTTCCTGATTTCGCAGCATGGCTTATCCCTCCTGAAGCTTCTTTCGCGGCTCTCCCCATTTTCCCAGGGAACGGCTGTTTAGGGTATAATATTCCGATTCGCCGGGGGCGATCACCGGGGCCGCCAGCCGCAGGCGCTCCGCGAAGGGGACGCTTTGGTCCCGCAGCTTTTCCTCTATCATTACATTGCAGACCTTGCACACAAAGAGGTCGCTGGCCTCGGCAAGGTGATGCTCTCGCAGAACCTTCAGCTCAAAGCTGACCGGGCTTTCCGCGATGGTGGGCACAGGAAGCACCCGGCCCCGCTCCACGGTAGGCAGCAGCTTCATTTTATCCGGTGTTTCCCGGCCGCTGGTGGTTCCGTAATAATCCGCCAGCGGAAGAAGCTTTTCCGAAACCAGGTTTGCGGAAAATACTCCGGTTTTCCGGATCAGGTCCTTTGTCAGCTTGTCCTCTCCAATGCAGGCTATCACACCTAGGCCCTCCCCTTCTCCGTCACTGACATGGGCATAGCTGAACCAGCAGAACAGCCCAAAATTCGGCGTGCCGTCCTCCTTCCAGTTTCCATACAAAAAAAGTGACTGCGGACAGAAATCATTTCCGATTTTTCCCGGTATCTTTGCCATGTAAATACTCCTTTTCTTTTTTCAAGTTTTTCTCTGTTTCCTGCAAGTTTTCCAGTACCCGATCCAGCAGGCTGTCCAGCAGAGCGGCCTCTTCCTCCTGAAAGCCCCGGTAGAAAAGCCTGTTCATCTGCTGGGAAACCGCTTCATAGCTTTCCCGCATCCCCCGCGCCTTTTCCGTCAGAGTGATCACCGCTTGCCGGCGGTCGTTTTCATTTTTGGCCCTGTGAAGCAGCCCGGACTCTTCCATACGCCCCAGTACGGAGGTAAGGGTGTTTTTCGCAAGTCCGGTCTTTCTTACCAGGTCGCTGATAGGCACGCTGTCCTCCTGCCAAAGCAGATACAAAATTCGGCCCTGAGCGCCGTTGAACTCTTCTATTCCGCAGTCCTGCAGCAGCCGCTCGAAGATCCTGTCCTGTACCCGCTTGATCTGTGAGATCAAAAAACCAGTTCTTGTTTCCATATGATATTTGTCCCCTTTTCCTGCCGCACGGAAGGCCTGGGATGTTGAAGCAAAGAAGCTTTGTTCTCTCCCCTGACCGCCGGTACGCTGACCGCTAATGAGATGAAAATTTCCTCCTTTGAGGATATAGTACTATATAGAACCATTATCGTCAAGGTTCTATTTGGAACTTTTTGCTATCTCAGCAAACCGCCTTCACGGCAGCCTGCTGTTTGCAAATTTTTTCGTTGTGATTTTATCATATTTTTTAAAACAAGGTCAATGCTCCATCTCCGTTCAGGTTGCGTCTGAAAGGAGAAATTGGCGGGATGTCTTTCAAAAAATTTTTTTTGCTCTCGAAGGATACACTGAAAATTTTCTTCAACAGCGATTGAAATACTACGCCAAAAACGCACATGTTTCTTCTGGATCTTTTTTATTTTGACAAATTTTTCATGTAAATTTTTTTCTCATTAATTTTTTCTGAAAAATTTCATTGATTCCCTCTTGACGAATTATAGAAATATGATAGAATGTGAATCAAGGTCACACTTTGCTAAAAGTTTTTCTCTTTTAAGACTGCGTGTCCACTCATTTTCGGCACAACTGTCCGATGGCTGTGGTGGAAACACCATTTCATGGAGAAAACCATTTTTCCGAAACTAAAAAAGGAGAGGAATCACTATGAAAAACGACATTACTTTTTCTCATCTTTCTCGCAAAGAAGAAGAAATTATGGATCTTCTCTGGGACGCAAAGGACGCCCTCAGCAGATCTGAAATTTTGGAGGAGGCCGCTAAGCGAACGCAAAGCTGGAAGCCCAATTCCATTCATATTCTGCTCAATCAGCTGCTGGAAAAGCAGTATGTCACTGTAGCCGGTTTTTATTTGAATTCCCGGAAACTTGGCAGGACCTTTGCCCCTGCCCTTACCCGGCAGGAGTATGTGATTTTGCGGCTCTGCCATGATTCCGAGCTGGCGAAAAAGGCCGGCGTTTCCCTCACAAAGCAGATCGCGGCGCTGAAGGAAGCACAGAAGGACTGATAGGCTCAAAGCTTGCACCAACAGGCGCAGGTTTTGCGCAATACAATTTTTGAGAAAGCGGCGTGTGGAATGCTCCATACGCCGCTTTTGCAAGGGAAATTCCATGTCCGAACAGCTTGCTTCCCACCTGCCGCTGTGGTATACTGCAAGCATCAAAAAATTTCAACATGGGGATATGCTATGGTTTGGACTTATGATTTTATATTTATGGCATATCGAAATCAAGATTTTCGAAAACAGCTGGAAGACGCTATCGCCAGCTCATCGGATCTTGTGATTGCCACAGAGCTCCATAAATTATCCTTCTGTACAAAGGAACAGACTGTTCTTGTCACTCCTAATCCAGAATGCCATTCCCCCTTCACCGTGAAAATAATTCCCACCAAAATCGCCTATTCCGCTCTGACAAAAATGCTTTTGGATGCTTGGGAACACATCAAGCCAGGGGAAATCACCATTGTTTCCTAAAGCATCGCCTTTCAATAAGGTATGCAAGCCATCGATATCATATTATTGCGAGAAAGAAGGTCTATGCACATGAACCCTATCCCAATAATCCTTCAGAAAAAAGCGAAGGAGCTGGAACGAAAAACGGCGGAAAAATACCCCGAGCTGGCTCCCCTTGCCGCCCGGTGCTTTCTGAACACCATGGAAACCACGGTAACGCAGCTTGCGGACGGCAGCTATTTTGTGATCACCGGAGATATCCCTGCCATGTGGCTGAGAGACAGCGCCGCCCAGCTGAAGCCCTATCTCAAATACGCGGCGGAGGACGAAGCTCTCCGGGAAATTCTGCGCAGCGTTCTGGCAAAGCAGGCGTTCTATGTAAATCTTGATCCCTATACCAACGCCTTCAACAGTGAAAAGCTGGAAAAGGGCTACAGCGAAGCTGACCGAAGCGATTTTTCCAGCGGCTGGATCTGGGAAAGGAAATATGAGGTGGATTCCCTCTGCGCGCCGCTGTATTTCGCTCACGAGTATTTCGGCGTTACCGGGGACCGCGCCATTTTCACGCCGGAGTTTCGGAAGATGGTGGAAACCATTCTTCACACCTTCCGTGTGGAGCAGCGCCACATGACAGACTCCCCCTACTGGTTTATCCGGGAAAACGCCTGGGCCCCCAGCGATACCCTTCCCATGAACGGCAAAGGCAGGCCGGTGAATTTTACAGGAATGACCTGGTCCGGCTTCCGCCCTTCGGACGATTCCTGCAAGTTCGGCTTCCTGCTTCCCGCCAACATGATGGCTGTGGTGGCCCTTCAAAAAGCGGCAGAGCTCAGCTCCATCGGCTATGAAGACGCCGATCTCGGCGCCCGCTGCCTGGAGCTGGCCTCTGAGATCGAGGACGGCATAGAAACCTACGGCGTGGTGGAGCACCCCAAGTACGGAAAAATATACGCCTATGAAACCGATGGCTTCGGGAACTACAATCTGATGGACGACGCCAATTCTCCCAGCCTTCTTTCCATTCCCTATCTGGGCTACCGAAGCGCCTCTGACCCGGTTTATCAAAACACCCGGCGGTTTCTCCTTTCCGAGGACAATCCCTACTATGTCAACGGCACGGCGGCAAGGGGCATTGGCAGTCCCCATACCCCTCCGGGGTATATCTGGCATATCGGACTTACCATGCAGATCCTGACCAGCATCGATCCTGCGGAAAAGCAGGAATGCCTTGCCATGCTGGCCCGCACCCATGCCGGAACGAATTTCATGCACGAGGGCTTCGACGCCAACGATCCCACAAAATTCACCCGCTCCTGGTTTGCTTGGGCAAATTCCCTGTTCGCTCAAATGCTGGAAGAGGAGATGGAGGCAGAATGAAAGATCAGGTCCTTTTGCCGGAAACCGGCTACTACAAGGCAAATCTTCATTGCCACACCACGATTTCCGACGGAAAACTGACGCCAGAGGAAACAAAACGGGTTTATCAGGAGCAGGGCTATTCCATCATCGCCTTTACCGACCACCACAAATACCGCTGGCACCGGGAATTGGACGATAAAGGCTTTCTGGCCCTGGCAGCCTATGAAGCCGATTTGACGGAGGAGGAAAAGCCCGGTAAAGACTGGCCCCAGCGCAAAACCTACCACCTGAATCTTTTCGATACCGATCCGGAAAAGAACCGGGAGCAAAAGGAACGGTCCCCTTCCCCCACCACCCCCTATCACGACTTGGAGGGCCTGAACCGGTATATCCGCGAAATGAACGAGCTGGGCTTTCTGGTATGCTACAACCACCCCTACTGGTCCTTGCAGACCTGTGCGGACTACGAGGGGCTTCAGGGTCTGTTTGCCATGGAAATTTACAACCATTCCTCCGAAATAGACGGAATGAACGGCTTTCACCCCCAGGCCTATGATGAGATGCTCCGCTCCGGGCAAAGACTTACGGCGGTAGCCGCCGATGATAACCACAACCATTATCCCCCGCGCCATGCCTTGTACGACGCCTGCGGCGGCTTTGTGCAGATCGCCGCCGAAAAGCTGGAATATCAAAGCGTGATCTCCGCCCTGCGAGCAGGCCGCTTCTATTGGTCCATGGGCCCGGAGCTGCGGGGCGTTTCCATCAAGGACAATGTTCTGTCTGTGATCACCTCCCCCGTTCAGAAGATCTTCGTCCTCCAAGAGGGCCGGGATAGCTATAAAGCCGCGGCAGCCCCCGGAGAGACCCTGACCCACGCGGAATTCCCCCTCACCGGCAGCGAAGGCTGGTTCCGCATCATGATCCACGACTGCTCCTGCCTTTACGCCGGGACCAACGCATATTTTGTGGAGGAGCTTTAGGGGGAAGCTTTGCGGAACTTCCCTGAAAGCAGATACAGTTTTCCCCCGACAGAAAACCGCCCCATACAGGAGGCTTTTCCTGTATGGGGCGGTTGTTAATTCATAGGAGCCCTTAATCTTCTACCTTTACTTAATCAAGCCTGCACCTATCTTCCGCGATACAGGAAGGTAACGATCTGTCCGCGGCTGCAATCGTTGTGAGGGCTGAACAGGGTAGCGCTGGTTCCGGCGGTGATCCCCTGCTCCACTGCCCAGGCTACCGCGTTGGAGTAGTACAGCTGCGGCGGAACGTCCAGGAAGGGGCTGACGCCACTGACTGTGGGCGAGCCCTTCATGCGGTACATGAAGCTCACGATCTGCGCGCGGGTGCATTTGTCGTCCGGGGCAAATCTCGTTGCGCTTACCCCGCCGGTAATCCCGTTTTCCACCGCCCACAGTACAGCCTCGGAATAAAATTTTCCCATGGGAACATCTGTAAATTGAGTGCTGCTCAGCGTGGGCTTGGGAGAACCCGCCGCCCGCCACAGGAAGGTAACGGCCTGTCCTCTGGTGCAAACCTGATTCGGGCTGAAGGTGGTTTTCGTGGTTCCCGCCGTAATACCGTTTTCCACCGCCCAGTTTACCGCATTCGTGAAATAAGCCCCATTCGGCACATCGATAAAATCATTGTCCGGTGTGGGATCGAAAGGCGTATCGCCGTCAGCCGCTTTTACGGTGAAATAGGCGCGGGCGCTGTCCAGCATGCCGCTGTCATTATAGGCACTGACATAAGCGTTATACTCTCCCGGCTCCTGAAAGGACGTGGTAAAAGTACCGCTGGGAACCTCCTGTGTAAGTACTCTCGTGCCGCCCTTGTTTACCCCCAAGGTATAACCGGAAGCCGTATCCGAGGCGCAGGTAAAGGTGATATTTTCTCCCACTAAAACCTCTTTTTTGTCGATGCTCAGCGTGGCAACAGAAGGGGCGCTGGCTCCCTTTGTCTGAAAGGCCATTTTTTCCGATCGATAGGTCTTTCCGCCCTTTTCTGTAGAAAACTGGCAGATATATTCCGTGCCTCTTTTCAACTCAAGTCCCAGCTCATCATAAAGATTCAGCCAGATATCAATATGGTCATATGACTGGTGTTGGGAAGGAATATCCTCCTTGTGTGTATACAAAAGCTTTCCGCTGGACTTCTCCCAGATCTGGAACCCGAAATTCGAGCAATTTACTGAAGCTCCACCGTTGCGGATCACAGAGTGTATTACAGCGTTCGTCTCCCATACATCAGAAGCCCAGGGGGTATCAAGGGTGATGTTGGAAACCGGAGGGGCATTCAGAATAATATAGCCCTGCAAATACATGGGATACCGATTTCCATATTCGTCTACCGCATATCGACCATTTTTCATAGTATCCCAAGAAGGGCTCCAGGTGCGTGGGTCGCCGCCTGTTCCGCCTTCGCAAATTGTAACGGTATAGGTGTCCGCATCCAATACGTAAGCTACATGCCCCCAACCATTTAATCCACCGCCCCAGCAGGCAATGCTGTTGCTCGTCACACCATAATCCGGCCCTTCTACCCGGTAACCAGCGTTTTTCGCATTTTGATACCAGTCGGCGCCGTTACCCCAGTTTTCCGGTACATAAAAGCCACGATCTGTTGCCATTTTCCACGCGATATAAGTACAATTTACTCTAGGGTCTGTGCTATAAGCTCCTGCTCCCAGGGGCAAACAGCCAATCACCAAAACAACTGCCAAAATTAAGCTTATGATACGTTTTTTCATTTTTACGCTTCCTTTCAGATTTCATTCAATACCTATCACGGTACAGGAAAGAAACAATTTGCGCACGGGTGCATTTGTCATCGGGGCTGAATTTTCCGTTTCCCGTTCCCGAGGTAATATTTTTTCCGGCGGCCCACTGCACAGCGCTTTCATAATAGCTTCCCGGCTTCACATCGGTAAAGGCGGTACCGCTGGAAATCTGCGGCGTGCCTGCCGCCCGATACTGGAAGGTGACGATCTGCGCGCGGGTACAAGCTTCATTTGGGCTGAACCGGCCTGCTCCCGTTCCCGCTGTGACATTATTTTCTACCGCCCACAATACAGCTTTTTCATAATAAGAGCCCGTTTTCACATCTCCGAAAGGATTTTCTGTTTCCGTTGGTTCCGGAGAGCCCGCCGCTCTCCAAAGGAAGGTGACAGCCTGTGCACGGGTACAGGCCTGCCCAGGTCCGAAATGGATTTTATCCACACCGGAAGTGATCTCATTATCTACCGCCCATTTTACGGCTTCGGCATAATAATCTTTTTCAAATACGTCGTTAAAACCAGCCACAGTAGGTTTTGGAAGTTCTGTAGATTGACTACCCGTCTTAAATTTATATACAGAACCAAAATTACCGGACACATGCTCACCGGTAGCAATATCTACAACCATTAAAGTAAGTGTAAACCGATATTCCTTATTAGGAAGAAGCGGTTTATCATAGTCGAAGGTTTTATTGATATCATAATATACTTTTATATGATTTTGAGAGACCACTTCACTACTATAATCACAAACACCCGATGTAAACCAACTATTATCTACTGCCGCTACGCTAATTAGAACATTCCATATACGTTTTCCTGGAAGATTCAAATTCCGTCTCCGGTTACAATAACATGAGTTCCATCTACAGACGCTTTTATATTTTCAAACCAATATGTCTTTTCTGCTGCGTTTGCCATCAAAGGAAGTACTCCAACCAACAGGCATACAGCTAAGACAAAACTTACCAATCTTTTTTTCATATTTACCTACTCCCTTACTTAAATTTTTAACCTGCAAATCTTTGCAGGATAGAAGCCACTTCCGCGCGGGTGGCAAACCCGCCGGGATCAAGCCTTCCGTTGCCTTTGCCGCTGATGATCCCCCGGCCTACCGCCCAGGAGAGTGCGTCTCTCGCGAAGGCGGAAATTTTACCGCTGTCTGTAAACTGCGTAAGATCACCGGTGGGCTCTGCGGTGCCGTTTTGCCTGGCGTAGCGGTACAGCATTGCCGCAAGCTGTTCGCGGGTAATATTGGCTCCGGGGCTGAATTTTCCCGCACCGGTTCCGCTTACGATTCCGTTTTCCGCCGCCCAGCTTACCGCTTTTTCATAGTAAACTCCCCTTTTGATATCTTCAAATTGTCCACCTTCTATCGGGTCAGGCGTTCCCGCTAAGCGGTGTAGCACCGCCGCCAGCATGCCCCGGCTCATTTTCTGCTCCGGGCCAAACTGCGTTTCGCTCACTCCACTGAACAGGTTTTTTTCATAGGCCCATTTAACAGCTTCCTTTCCCCAATGGGAATTGATATCGGTAAACGGGGTACCGGGATAAGGAAGCTGTGGCTCCTTAGGCACATCCTTTGCTCCCGGATGCTTATAAATCCAGACATCTCCGGCAGCTTTCAGCTTAGACAAAGTGGAAAACCGACTGCTTCCATTAAAATTTCCCCAAGCTATCCGGCAGCCAGACCTAGCGCTTCCCCAGCATTCCGCAACCTGGAAGCTGTCGCCGCTTACTTTCCATACAAGCGCTTCGTGATACACAGTGCCATCGGGAGTAATCAAGCCGATAATGTCGCCTATTTCAACCTTGTGAATTTCCTTTTCGTCTTCTATTTTTTTCCATCCAAGCTCTTCAGAAGGAAACACCCGATAGTCGAATCCATCCTCTCGCCTGCCAAATATTTTGGAAGCCAGCAGGCGAGCGAAGCCTCCGCACATTCCTCCATAGATATTGTTATTGCAGGTATAGGCTGATCCGTCACATGGATGGGTGGTTGGTTTTTCTCCCGTATAATTTTTTTGACTCACCGGGTGATTCCAGTACGCACCATCAGGAAACGTGCGCCGCAAACTCTCCAGCGACTTACTGATTTCTGTTTCGCTTAATTGCTTTCCAAAGCTTTTTGAGGAAACAGAAATCATTTTTTCCGCAGAAAAGCTATCCTCCCTATTTTTCTCAGCCAAAGCTGCAGGGGAAACCGAGAAAAGCAAAATTCCGGTCAAGAACAGCGCAAGCAATTTTTTCATTTATTTCCCTCCTGCTTCCTCAATATTGTTTTCCGGGCGCAGCATTCCACTGGTGGCATACCGCTTCAGCATAATCGCCACTTCTCCGCGTGTGGCCTTCCCTTCGGGGGCAATGGTCGTTGTGGTTTTTCCTCTTACAATTCCGTATTTTACCGCCCACCCCATGGCCTCTTTTGCCCAGCGGGAAACCTTTTCCGAATCTTCAAATTGAGAAAGCTCTGTCCTCTCCGTGCTGATCCCTTCCAGCTTGGCATATCGGTACAACATGGTCGCCAACTCTTCTCTGGTAATACTGAGATTGGGAGAAAATTTTCCGTTTCCTGTGCCGCTTACAATTCCATTTTCCGCCGCCCAGGCAACAGCCTTTTCATAATAAGCCCCCTGCTTGACATCACGGAAGGAATTCGGCGATGTTACGGCAGGCTTCCCTGCCAAGCGATACAAAACAGTAGCAAGCATTGCCCTGGTCATTGCTTGATTTGGCGAAAAGGCCGTTTGAGAGGTTCCGCTGAATAATTTCTTTTCATAAACCCACGGTACAGCCTCTTTTCCCCAATAGTCGTTCACATCTGTAAAAGGAGTACCATACAAAACACACGGAAGAACAACAAATCCTAGTAAGTTCCAAGTTTCTCCGGATACTTCTCTAAATGTTTCTTGTACATAGGAAACAGTAAGTTCATCAAAACCATATCCATAAGCATCCAAATCTCCATAATAGATATCATAAAGATTATAGTATAACCGGTCAGGTTCTTCTTTAGGAAACGCAGCGTCACCGCTTCCACCGCAAAAAGATCCATCTGCATCGACAAAATAGTAATTATATCCCCCTCTTTCCTTGGCAACTCCAAAATTTAGAAACACTGCCATATAAACGCTTTCACACTGAAACAGGGCGATTGAATTACTTGGCGCATAAGTAGCGTTAGGGGAAACAGTTCTATATCCGCTTGCTTTTGCATTGGAACACCAGTTTTTCATCTCTCCCCAATTCGGAAGCGAGATATTTAGTTCATTTTTGACCATTTGCCAAACTACTTCTTCTGTACTGCGGTTCGATTCAGAGAAATACGGGTTAGCATAAGGTGAAATAGATGGATATCTTTCATAATTAAATGATGCCGCGCCTACACCCACCGGCAAGCAGCCTATGACCAAAACCAAGGCTAAAACCAGACTTAAAATTCTTTTCTTCATTTCTCACTTACTCCTTTACTTTAATTTTCAACCCGCAAATCTTTGCAGGATAGAAGCCACTTCCGCGCGGGTGGCAAACCCGCCGGGATCAAGCCTTCCGTTGCCTTTGCCGCTGATGATTCCCCGGCCTACCGCCCAGGAAAGCGCGTCCTTTGCATAGCTACTGATTTTATCAGCATCGTTGAACTGACTTAAATTCCCTGTTGATTCCGCTGGGCCGTTTTGTCTTGCGTAGCGGTACAAGATAGCAACCAGCTGTTCCCTGCTAATGCGGGTGTCCGGGCCAAATTTTCCATTGCCATACCCCGAAACGATATTGGCGGAAGCCGCCCAGGTTACCGCGTTGTAATACCATTTCCCTTTCTTTACATCCGAAAACTCATTACCAGCCACAGCGGAAGGATTCCCGTCCCTATTCCAAAGCACCTGCGTCAGCTCAGCACGAGTCAAATGATCTTCCGTCCCAAACTTACCGTTGCCCTTTCCCTGCATAAGCTCGTTCTTTACACAATAGTGAACTCCATCATGGTACCAGGCACTGGGATTTGCATCTGTAAACTGAGAAACCGGGCAGGCGCTGTTTTTGGGGCAAGAAGTAACCTCGTCAGGTAATGGAGTTGGTTCCATGTCCGGCATTCCAGGAGCTGAAGGAGTTACAGTCACGCCCTTACTGACTCTATAAGTACTTCCGGGCCCATAAATTCCTATAGAGTATCTTCCTACACCTTCAAAATCGGGATGAGAAAAGGATACCGTACCATTTTCTTCCGCTGCTTTTTGATCTATGTAAAGTAGATTAGTAGAGGAAACTATATTGGGAACGGAATTGCTTTTGCTAATGATCAAAATGTATTCTTCATTTGAATACAAATTTCCTGTGGCTATGTTCTGCTGTATAGAACTTTTTTCCGACATCATCATTAATTCATCAGTCATTTCATTACCGTAAGATTTAGCAGTACCTCGTGAAGCATATAAATGAACATTAGCTCCGCTCAAAAGATTCCCCGCACCCCATTTGATCTTTTTCCATTGCTCTGCAGAGCCGCCAAAATAAATATCTTTTAAATCATTTGTATTAAAAGCCATAAAGTCTACTTCAGAAACACTGACCGGAATGTAAACACGCTGCAATTTTTTACACGAAAAAAATGTTTCGCGCTCAATTGTAGTTATCCCTTCTGGTAGTTCTATAGACTGCAAGCTTTCACAAGCTGCAAATGCTCCCATTCCGATATAATCCGCCTTTTCCGGCATTTTTATCTCTGTTAGTTGATCACACCAAAAAAATGCTAAATTGTCAATTACTTTAACATTTTTTGGTATGATAACTTTAGTCAATTTTTTACACCAATGAAATGCGTATCTTCCAATATGAGACAAGCTACTGGGAAGAGATACATCTGATAGATTTTTGCACGATTCAAATGTACTATTTCCCAGCGCAGTAATTCCCTCTTGTACAACAGCCTTTACGATAGTATCTTTATATTTCGCCCATGGAGGCTGCAGGTTTTTATCATAGGTGCTATAAGTATAGTCTCTTATTTCTCCTGTTCCATATATAGTCAATGTACCATTTTCATCTAATGTCCAAAACGTGTTTTCTCCGCAGGTTCCGTTGGCGATTCCTTCTCCAGCTTCTCCCCCCTCTCCTCCTTCACCGGAGGTATAAGGACAGTCTCCCACTCCCCATTCATTATGATCAAAGGAGTAGTAAAAATCAAAGAGATGCCAGGAAAACTCTTTTTTCGTTTTCACTTCCAAAATACCTAAAAATGTTGTTTTTGCTGATAAAGTTACCCGGCTTCCTACGGAACCATCCAAGCAATTTTTACACAAATGGCCGCTGGGCCATTTTATGCTGGCCTTAATTACCGCTCCTGCTTCAGCTTCAGCACTTGCTGAGACTACATCTCCAATTATCGCAATTTTGGGTTCCAAGGATAATCCCAAAAAATATTCGCCTTCTACTTTGCATTCATTAGAAACCTTTGGTGATTTTGATATATTTTTTATTCCATTTTCCAAATCTGCCTGAAAACCTATTGTTCCTGAAATATTTATACTCAGAGTCAATTTAGCTGAAATTTCCATAATAATCGAAGGGGTAACCCCTACATAAAGTCCTGGGATAGGACTGAACCCAAAGTCACCCAACCGGATCTTGACACCTGTTATTTTACCGCTGATCTCTCCTGACAGTTTCGCTGAATAAGTAAATTCCGTTTTCAGATAGCTTTTTTCCCATGCCAGATAATACTGCAATTTCAATTTTAATCCTAAGGAAACTTTACCGCTTATCTTTATAGAATTATCACTGTCACCCCATTTTTTATCTAATATCCAGCTTGCAGATTGGCTTAGCTCTACCTCTTCTCTTGCCATTAAATCATACATTGCCGGATGATTTTCCGATTCTGTAAGGCCACCGTATTCTATGCCCTCTTCGAGGTTTGAGTTGTCTATTTCAGCATTGGCTGTCTCATCTGTAGTATCTATTTTTGCAAAATCAAATACGGCATTCATATCCGTATCGTCTTCTATAATTGTTACGGTTGTTCCGCTAATAGAAATATTTTTTACCTTGACGATCAGCACATTCTCATTCTCATAAGAATAAGCAAAAGTATCTCCTGGCTGCAAATTCATAAATTGTTCGGTAGCATTTTCAATTCTATATATTCCCTGCTCATTATTCACGGAAACTACAATATTCTCTTCCGTGCTTTCGGATTTAATAATAATTGTATCTTCTGAATAAACCGCAAAGTTATTATCCAAATCTTCATCCAGGTTTAATACTCTATCTGTTTCAAAGTCTGAAACAGACATAGCAAGCAAAGCTTGTATTTCTTCTGTATATAAAGTAGTAGCGTATGCTTCACACAGCGGATACATTGTTTCAGTATCCAAAAGAAAAGCCTTGGCTAAAAAATGCGTGGGAGTGGAAGACAATTTAACGGTAGCCTCTGTAGCCCCCTCCACTATCTCCACTGAATTAGAAACTAACATATCTGTTCCTTCATCATTATATAGCGCCACTACCAACGTGCAGTCTTTATCCGTTTCCAATTCCACTGTAGCGGCATTTCCCAGTATAGTAATATTTGTAATATTGCTGCCATCAACTTCTTCCTTTTCCTGATTTTCTTTCAAAGCATCAGCAAGCATTATTCCAAAAGAAGTTCCACCAGAATACTGAATATCCAACGATGGATCGGTTCCTTCTGCCTTCGCCCCCATCGGCAGACAGCCCACGACCAAAACCAGGGCTAAAACCAGACTTAAAATTCTTTTCTTCATTTCTCACTTACTCCTTTGCTTTATTTTTCAACCCGCAAATCTTTGCAGGATAGAAGCCACTTCCGCGCGGGTGGCAAACCCGCCGGGATCGAGCCTTCCGTTGCCTTTGCCGCTGATGATCTCCCGGCCTACCGCCCAGGAAAGCGCGTCTTTCGCGAAGGCGGAAATTTTACCGCGGTCTGTAAACTGCGCAAGGTCGCCGGTGGGCTCTGCGGCGCTGTTTTGCCTGGCGTAGCGGTACAGCATTGCCGCAAGCTGTTCGCGGGTGATATTGGCTCCGGGGCTGAATTTTCCTGCGCCGGTACCGCTTACAATTCCGTTTTCCGCCGCCCAGCTCGCCGCTTTTTCATAGTAGACTCCGCTTTTGATATCTTCAAATTGTCCGCTTTCCAGCGGATCAGGTGTTCCCGCTAAGCGATGCAGCGCCGCCGCCAGCATTCCACGGCTCATCTTCTGCTCTGGGCCAAATTGCGTTTCGCTGATTCCCGAGAACAAATTCCGTTCTACCGCCCAAGCAATCGACCCTTTCGCCCAGTGGGAGGAAATATCCAAAAAAGGCGTGTCAGTCGCATACTTAGGGTCAGATGTTATCGCTCTCGGCGGGCCTGTGGAGCACATCAGCTCCAAGGTTCCCGCAAATCGTTTATTTTTCTTTTCGTAATAAGCTTCCGCCTCTCCCCGCCCGATCTCTCCCCGGAAGGAATCACCGAAAAGAATGCGTTTCGCACCGGAGGAGGTAAATGAAACAGCTTCATAATACCCATTGAGATATCCTCCTCCGCTACTGCTCCAGCTCACCAAAAGAGAATCCTTTCCGCCGGATCGATAAAGATGGACGATTAAATATCCGGGTAAGCTGTAATCAGTCCCCTCGTTGTGATAAATTTCCTTTACTCTGCCTCCGACATATGTATACACGAATATTTCAGACTTTTCCGTATAGCTGCCTACCTTCATTACAACCATTTCATGCACTCCGTCGTGAGTCAGATCAATAAATTTGATAGATGTATTTCCAGTGCTGAAATGGGTGTGATAGTAGCTGTAGTAGGTGTCTTTCGCAGCAGAAAATTCCCATACTTTCTGCTCCGTTAAAAAGACATTTTTTTCCGCTTTCACCTGTAGCGGCTGCCAGAACACTGCTAAAACCAGAGCCAAAATCAAGCTCAACATTTTCTTTTCCACGTTTCCTTACTCCTTCCTTTTATTTCTGTTTTACTGAAAAGTCTTTTAGATATCTCTCCAGAGCGCCTGACATTTTCCCCATTATAAATTCCTCCTCACCTCCTTACAATAGCTCTGTCATGAACTGTATTTGAAATGTCATAAAAAGACGATTTTTTGAGATTTTACGGGATTCTTTTGACTTTTGGGGCTTCGTTCTCTATAATAAAATCAGTTTGATGGAAAGGGGGCTTGGCGGGGGTGGTACGGGTGGCGGTGCTGGACGATAATGTGGAGTTTTTGCGCGGATTTTCCCGATTGCTCACAGCAGAATTTCAAAGCCGCAGTATGAAGGCTGATATTTCCTTCTTTTCCAAGTCAGAAGCGTTTTTGAATTATCTAAAAACCAGTAACGGCGCCGATCTGCTGTTTGTGGATATTCTGCTTCCCGACCATCATGGGGTTCGCCTGGCGGAGATCCTACAAACCCGGTTTCTGGAGGCCAGGGTGGTTTTTATTTCCGGCGTTGCGGCCACCGCCGCGGAAATTTTCGACGCCAGACCCAGCTATTTTTTGCTGAAGCCCATCGATCCGGAACGGCTGCACGCCGCCGTGTCCGCCGCCCTGCGGGAGCAGCCCCAAAGCTTTTTGACCCTTCGGCAAAAGGGACAGATCCTCCGCATTCCCAAAAGCACGGTGGAGTATGTGGAAAGCTCCGGCCGCACCCTTACCTTTCATGGGCTAAACAGGCTTTACACAGCCTCCGGCAGGCTGGGGGAGATCACGGCGCTGCTGGGAGAAGAATTTCTGCGCTGCCACAAAAGCTATACGGCAAACCTGAAGCTGGTCCACCAGATCGACAAAATGGAGCTGGTGTTCTTTTCCGGCCGCCGAATTCCCATTGCGCGGCCCAGGCAGAACGAAGTAAAGGAAAGCTTTTTCCGATACGTCACCAGTCAGGAACCGAACAGAGAGGAGCCCGGGACATGACCCTTACTTATCTGCTTACCGTTGGACTGTCTTCCCTGTGCCGCGGCCTGCTGTTGTGCAGGCTGTGCGGCTTTTTTCTGGAACGGAAGTACAGTACTTTTGTCACTTATTTCAGCATGGTGTGCTCTTCTATTGTGTTTGGTTATTTCTCTCTAATTGGCTACTATTTTTCTTCCGGGCTTCTTTTGCTAGGAACCTTATTGTATTTTTTGATGCTGCTGATAACAGTATTGCTGTTATATAAAAATCTCCTGATTACAAAGATTGGGTATTTCTTTCTTGTTTTTCTGGGAATCATTTTTGGACAAGCTGCTTGTTCTGCAATATCACTTCTCCTGCCTGACAAAATTTCAGAGCTCATCAATGACCCGCCTATCATCTCTTCCTTGTTCTCCCTGGATTTTGCTATATTGTGTGCTAGTATTTTTGCATCTTTTCTGGTTTCCTATCTAATTTGCTATATGCTCCTCTGGCTTTATAACCGAATTAGGTTTCAACGAGAATTCCCGAAAGATTCTTGGTTTATCCTTGTAATTGCCTCCCAGTTCATTCTGCTGTTCTTTTTCCTCATACTCCTCTTTTACGAAAAACAGTTATATGGCCAACCAAGCATCAGCATTTGGATCGCTGTGGCGATTGCCATTGCAATCTGCATTGCGGCGGACGTATTCCTGTTTCACACGCTGAAGGAAATGGACCGGAAGGCGGAGCTGGAAACCAGGCTGAGGCTGATGGAGCAGTCTCAGCTTTCCGACTATGAGCAGTACCGCACGGTAGACAGTCTGTACCGGCAGGAGCGCATTTTCCGCCATGATATCAACAACAAGCTGACGGCGGCGGAAAACCTGCTGACCGACGGAAAAACGGAACAGGCCTCTCAGCTGCTGCAGGAGCTGGGCGCCCATATTGCCACCTACCGCCGAACGGATTACTGTGAAAACGCCCTGATAAACACGGTGCTGAACAGCAAGCTGGGCTATGCGAAATCCAGAGGAATCACCGAAAAGGCAGCCATGGAGGTCGGCGAGCTTCCCCTGCCGCAAACCGATTTGTGCAGCCTGTTCTCCAATATTCTGGACAATGCCATCGAGGCCTGCGAGCGCCTGCCTCAGGAAGCGGAAAAATGGATCTCTCTGAAGGGGTACCTCAAAAACGGCTATCTGGTGGTAGCCTGCCAAAATACCGCTTTGCCGAATTCTGAAAAAACGGCCGCCCCGCCTGTAAAAAGCGACAGCAGCCGAGTGCATGGCTGGGGCCTTGAAATTTTGAAGCAGGTTACGGAAAAATACGATGGGCAGCTAACAACGGAATACAAGGAGGGGACTTTTTCCTTACAGGCCATCTTGAAGGCCGAAGGAGAGGTATGAAGGCGCGTTTCACCGTTGTCGGCGGTAAACCGCAGTCACTTATTGTAGTCTTATAGACTATGAAATATAGTCTATCAGAAGCTACTAAGAAAGTCAACAAGAATGTAAGCTAAAAGAATACAAATAATATTCCTACAGCTTGCATTCGGAGGACTTTCATGGATAGAAAATCATTGGGAAAGCGCATCAACCTAGCCAGAAAGGATAAGGGCCTTACCAGCGAAAAGCTTTCAGAGCTGTGCGATATCAACGCCACTTATCTGCGCCAGATCGAGGGGGGAACCAAGCTCCCCAGCCTGCCGATGTTCGTCACTTTATGCCGGGAGCTGGACGTATCCCCCGCCTATCTGCTGGCAGACCTGCTGAAAAAGGAGCAGACAAATGAGGAGGATCTGCTTTCCGAGCTGCAAAAAAATGCCACCCCCAGCCAGCTTCGGCTGGTAAACGCCATGGTAAAAAGCGCCCTGGAGGTTCTTTCCGAGCCGAAAAACACACCCTGACCGGCTCAACCGGGAGTTTCCCGCATTGGCTCAAAACGCCAGCCGCCTTCTTTCTGCGTAAAAAGGCCAAGGACGAGATTCTTCACCGGGAAAGCAAGGCTCTCCTTGCTTTTTGTTCAGCAATGACAGTGAGGCGGGCTTGCTCTCTACATTGCTCATTCCTAATTGCTCATTATATTGGGCCTTTCCCTTATTGCGCCGCTATTCCCCGGCATCAAAAGGGCCCGTTGCAGTTTTTTCTGCAACGGGCCCTTGGTTTTATATGATCCCTTACTGCATCTGCGCTTTCATCATTTCTTCCAGAGATTTTTTCAGCTCCAGCGTACAGGACTGTATGGCAAGGCCTGTTTGGGCCGGGAAGAAGCGCAGGTAGAAGTTTCCTGAGAAGGCGGGAACCTCCAGCTCCAGGGTCTTCCAGTCACGCTCGGCGCCGGTGAGGGTAAAGGTGCCCAACAGGTTTCTATCCTGGAAAATGGAAAGAGGCATCTGAGAAACATCGTTTTGGTCGGTGCTGCGCAGCGTAAGCTTCAGGGTATAGAGCCCCCGTTCCTTGACGGATACGGAGAACCTGGTATTTTTCCCCTTTTCCAGGTCGATGAGCGAAACGTCCAGCGTGACCTGCCCGGAAGCGTCCGCCTCCGCATAATGGATCTCTGAAGCGGAGCCGTCGTCAAAGGAGGGGCTGGCCTCCAGCTCCCGATCCAGCTCGGTCTCTGCTCCGCACAAATGGAGCAGCGCCGGGGAACGGAGCAGGAAGCGGCAGATATTTTCCGCGCTTCGCAGGAATTCGCCCCTGGTGACGGTACCGGCGGCAAGGCCCTCGGCGGAATTGTCGTGCATGGCATTTTCCGCCGCGCCGCTTGTGACCATAAACAGGTCGTTCTGGCTTCTCACCATGGCCGCCGTGTTGGTACGCTCGCCGGGCTGTCCCTCGTCGTTGCCCTTAGCCCACCAATCGGTCATGACCTGACCGGTATAGCCCCACTGCTCCCGCAGAATAGTGGTAAGCAGATCGTAATTGCTGGCAGACCACAGCCCGTTTATGGGGTTGTAGCTTGTCATGATGGAGTAGGCGCCGCCCTCCTTGACCGCTATCTCAAAGGCCTTGAGATAAAGCTCCCGCAAAGCCCGCTCGGAGACCACGGCCTCCACATCGTTGCGCTTGTATTCCTGGCTGTTGCAGGCAAAATGCTTGATGGTGCCGGTAACGCCATATTTCTGCATACCGTGCAGCTGCGCCGCCGCCATGATCCCGGTCAGGAAGGGATCTTCCGAGAAATATTCAAAATTTCTGCCGTTTAAGGGATGGCGGTGCAGGTTGATGCCGGGGCCCAAAAGGGTATCTACCCGGTTTTTCCGCAGCTCCATGCCCTCGTATTCGTACAGGTCCCGCACCAGCTCCGGGTCAAAGGTACAGGCCTGGCAGGTGCCGTTGGGCATGGAAAAGGCCATGGTGCCGCAGTCCATGCGAATGCCGCTGGGGCCGTCCGCACAGCAGCCGGTGGGAATGCCGAACTCCACCAGGCGGTCTGTTACGCCGCCAAAGGCCCCGGCGGTGCCGGGCGTTACCTTGGGAGAACACATGCCCTCGCCCCGGATCATACAGCAAAGATCCTCATCGGAAAGCTGGGCTGCAAACTGGGAAAGAGAAACCTTTCCGTCCGCCACATCCTTCAGCTTCCAGCCCTGATCTCCGGTGCAGGGCTGCTCCGGCGGCAGCTTTTCCTTCCGGCGCTCCATGGGGGCCACCGTGCGCAGCGGCACAGGCTCCCAGGCCTTACGATAGACAGAGTCCTGAAGCTCGCCGGGGCGCAGACGTTCAAAGGCCGTCACCGGGGCGCAGGCCTCTTCCAGCTGCTCTACTACCGTTTCCGGCAGCGTAACGCTGCCGACAGGCCGGGCGGAGCGCACGTCGCCGCCGCCGTAGAACCGGTACTCGCCTTCCTCCAGCACCCAACAGGATTTGTGGCCGGTAGCGCCGCCGTCATCATAGGAGGCCAAAGAGGAAACCGGGCATTCCAGAGAAAGCTTCTGGCTTTCTCCGGGCTGAAGGAGAGCCGTTTTTCCAAAGGCGCACAGGGAACGGGCAGCCTTGCCGAGCTTTCCCTGGGGGGCTTCACAATAGAACTGTACTACCTCTCTGCCCGGAGCGTCTCCGGTGTTTTTTACCGTGGCGGAGAACCGCAGCGTGTCGCCGGAGCGGCTGACCGGGTCAAGCTCTGTGGCAAAGGTGGTGTAGGAAAGGCCAAAGCCGAAGGGATACAGCACCTTTTCCGGCGCAAAGGTTTCAAAATAGCGATAGCCTACATAGATATCCTCCGCATATACATTTCTGGTATCGCTGCCGTAATTTCCGGCGGCGGGGTAGTCGGAAATATCCCTGGCAATAGTGTCGGAAAGCCTGCCGCCGGGGGCCGCCCTGCCGGTAAGCACATCGGCTGTGCCGAGGCCGCCCTCCTGGCCGCCCTGCCACACATACAGCACCGCGCCGGGCCGGTATTCCTCTACCCAGCTCATATCCAGAATTCCTCCGGTATTCAGCACCACCGCCACACGGGAAAACGCCGCGCACACCAGCTTCAGCATGTCCCGCTCCGCCTGGGCCAGCAAGAAGCTGCCCTCGGCGGCGGAATTATCCTTATCCTCTCCGGCGGTACGACCCAAAATGACCAAAGCGGCATCGTTTCTTCCAGAGGCCTGCTCCACCAGGGAAGGCTCCAGCGGCATTTCCTCCTGATACCAGGGCTCCGCCGCCCAGCCAACGCCTACATCAAAGGGGTGATCCTGCAGCCAGGCCTCGTAAACAGCCTTCAGCTCCTGATCCAGCACAACGCTTCCGCCTGCTTCCAGCGCCTCCGGAATGCCGGGCACCGGGCCGGTATTTACCAGGCCCCCGGAGCCGGTACCGCTTTTATAGTAGTTGAACTGGCTGCGACCGAATACCGCCACCTTGGTTCCCTGAGAAAAGGGCAGCGTTTTCTTTTCATTGCGCAGCAAAACCGCGCCCTCCGCCACCGTTTGCCGCGCCTTTGCCGCATAGTCCTTTGGGTCAAATTTTCTGTGTTCCATAGGAAAAGCTCCTTTCTGCGATTTGCCGGGAATTCTTTTCTTAGATTATAGTATAATTACCAAAATTTTACAAGTGGAAAGACGCTTTTTTATAGAGTTCAGAAGGGATCAGGCCAGCTTTTGATAGCCCACCCATTTCAAAGCCCGGTCAAAGGCGGATTTGTAGCGCTTGGAGAAAACCATGCGGAATTCTCCGGCGTAAATGGCAAGCCGCCCGCAAAAGCCTGTTTTGAAACGGTATACACCGTAATTGGGGTGGGAGGTATCGTACCAGCAGGGCACACCCTGAAAATCGTACAGCTCACAGCCCGCTTCCACCGCCCAGCGGATCATCTCCCACTGCATCAGGTAATTGGGCATTACCTCCCGGTGAGCGGCGGTAGAAGCGCCATATACATAGCAAGTGCGCCCGCCGTATTGCACGCAGATGGCCCCGGAAAGGACCTGCCCCTGGTATTCGCAGAGATACAGGCGGCATTTTTCCCCCAGGGCGTCCATCATTCTACTGAAATATTCCTGAGAGCGCACCCGGAAGCCATCGCGCTTTCCCGTTTCCTCCATGAGCCTTTGAAAATCGCCCAGACGCTCCTTTCCGCACACCACACAGCGCACTCCCCTGCGCTTTGCCAACCCGATGTTGTAGCGGCATTTGCTTTTGAAGGAGCGCGGCAGCTCCTCCTCGCTTCTTCCCCGCAGCTCTAAAATGTAGTTATTTCTGCTTTGTATGGTTTTTTCGTCCGGCTGCCAGGGCTGGAAGGAAAAGCCCGCCGCCCGCAGGGCAAAGATCTTTTCGCTGTCCGTTTCCTCGATCAGCGGGTCGGTTTTAAAGGAATAGGCGTGGTATTTTCGGGCAAGCCGCCATATGCCCAGAAGCAGGTCCTGAAGCACCGCAGGCTTTTGATAATCCCAGACCGGCCCTCTGGGCGAATACAGAAACGCCTTCAGCGGGAAGGGGAATTTTTTTATCAGCACCAGCATGGTCCCGCAGATCTCACCCCGGCTGTCCCGGGCGATCACCGCCTCGTGCCCCCAGCCGGGCTTTACCCCGCACCACCGGACAGACTGCATAAAGCTGCCGCCCATGCGCTCTACAAAGGCCTCGTATTCCTCTACGGCTTCCTTGCTTTGAAAATTCAGGAATTCCATATTTCGCCCTCCGTTTCCTGTTTATGGATTAGAGAGACGAGGAGAAAAAAATGTAACAAGCCCTGAATTTTTACCGCCGCCCACTGCCTTTTCTAAAAAACGTTTCGGTGCGGCGGCGCGTTTCTTCTTATGGCGGGGAGATTCGCTCTTACTGCTTTCTCAAAAGCCACACCTGCATTTCGGTTTCGCCGCGGTTGGCAAAAGCATAGTACGGGATCAGGGTAAGCGGCATTTCTTCGTAATCGCCGCCCGCCTCATAGTAAAGCTTTTCGGTTTCCTTTGGGCGGTAAGCCGTTGTTTTGAGAACCGGCAGCAAAAACTCACTTTCCTGTAATTCAAAGCTCGAACGGAGATCCAGAGCAACGCTTTTGATATCAGCGCCGTTATCAACGCCCTCGGCGCAGTAAACAACAGGGCCCCGCACAACGGCAACTCTGCCCGCGTCGGAATGAACGCGGCGGTTGGCGGCAAGAAGCTTTACCGGCATATCGAACACAAGCTCTATTTCCCCGTTTCCGTCAAGCGCCACAGACGCAGCGGGACTGCTGATTTTGGAGGAACTGAGACGGCTTCTTTCGGAAGAAGCGCCGTCAAATCAGACGTTGGCCGTGCAAATCGCGGAGTATATAAGAAACAACAGAAAAAACAATATCACGGTTTCGGAAATCGCGCGCCGCTTTGACTACAATGCCGATTATATGGGCAAGTATTTCAAAAAAGCCAGAGGAGTCGGGCTGAAGGAGTATTTAGCCTCCCAAAAGCTCAAGCTCGCCAAGGATCTATTGCTCACTACCAACATGAGCGTGAAGCAGATCGCAAGAGAGCTCGGCTACCGCGAGGAAAACGTTTTTATAAAATTCTTCCCCTATCACGAAAAAATCACTCCCACCGTTTTCAGAAACAAATATTACTATACGCATATCAACAACAAATGACCGGGCTGAGCCAACGCGGCTTTCTGCGGGCAAGGCTTTGCAAAACGCTGTAAAGCCTTGTGACGGCCGCGGGCCTTGCCGGTCAGGGGCAGACGGTTTTTGCCGCGAAAAAAGCTGCCCACCGGGTGGTGAGCAGCGGGACAGGGCTTTTGGAAAAATTTCATTCAAACGAATTGTAGAAAACCGTTTCCTTAAGCGGTTTCCTTTCCCCGTGCATTCGCGAGGGCTTCGCGTCCTCCGCGGGGTATCCCATAGCAAGAAAACAGACCGGCACATAGGCCTCCGGCAGCTGAAATTCCTCCCGCACCGCTTCGGGAATAAAGTGCATGACCCAGGTGCAGCCGAGCCCCAGGTCCGCTGCCTCCAGCATCATATGGGCGGCGGCGATAGAGGCGTCTATCTCGCCGCTGGTCTTTTCATTATATTCCCTTGTCCAGCAGAGCGTTTTGTCGTAACAGACCAAAATAGCCAGCGGCGCGTTAAAGTGACACACGGTACACCTTCGATACCTTTCCAGAGCCTCGGTACTTTGAAGCACCAATAGCTTCTGGGGCTGCAAATTACAGGCGGTAGGGGCCAGCTGCCCCGCCCGCAAAACAGCTTCCAGCTTTTCCCGCTCTATGGGCCTTTCGGAAAAGCTTCTCACGGAAAAGCGCTCCTGCGCCAGCTGTAAAAAATCCATTTGCGTTTCCTCCAAAATCACGCCTCTGTTTCCGGCTCTGCCTCCTCCGCAAACCCAAAGTCCTCCGGCAAAAGCAGATCCAGCTCTCTCTGCTCCTCAGGGAGCTTCATGCTTCGGCGGGAACAGCTGAGCACCGCTTCCTCCACCTTGTTTCTGGCCATGCGCCCGTTGCCGTTGGTGCGGGGGTCGCCTTCCTTTTGCGCGGTCTCATAATAGGAAAGGAGCAGCGGGTCACAGGCCGGGGCCAGGCGGTAGCCCTTGCCCTTTACGATGCTCTTTGTGATCAAAAGCAGCTCTTCCCCGGTATAGTCCGGAAATTCGATCAGGTTGGGAAACCGGGAGCGCAGCCCGGAATTGGCGGTGAGAAATTCCTCCATTTCCCGGGAATAGCCTGCCAGGATCACCACCAGATCGTCCCGGTGGTCCTCCATTCCCTTGACCAGCGTATCGATGGCCTCCAGCCCGAAGCTGTCGTCCTTTCCCCGGAACAGGGAATAGGCCTCATCGATAAACAGCACCCCGCCCAGGGCGGATTGAATGGCTTTTTGGGTCAGGGGGGCGGTATGCCCCACATATCTGCCCACCAGATCGGCGCGGGTCACTTCGATGAGCTGGCCGCCGTTTAACACGCCGATGGCCTTTAAGTAACGGGAAACAATACGGGCCACGGTGGTTTTTCCGGTGCCGGGGTTCCCGGTAAAGATCATATGCATGGAGGGGGATTCCGCCTTCATGCCCTTTTCTCTGCGCAGCTGCTGTATTTTGAAATTATCCTCCAGGGACAAAATGTAGTCCTTGATCTCTCGAAGACCTACGATTTCCGAAAGCTCCTGCTTCACGCTTTGTACCGCCGCTTCCCGGGCAGCGTCTCCGGAAGCGCTCTGAGCCTGCAAAAGCACTTCCTTTCCCTCCCGCTGGTACCGTACCGCCGGGCGGCCCTCCGCCTGCACCACCTTTCCGGTAAAGCCGCCGAGCCCCTGCTTCAGCTTTGCCTCGCTGAGGGCGCGGTACAGGTGCTCCGCCTCCTGCTCAATGGCCGCCGCGCCCTGCTCCGGGTGAAAGGCGTCCGCCAGGGCAGACACCACGGCGCTGTCGTAAGTAAGGGTAAAATGAAGCTGCTTTTCCGCCCGTTCGCAGAATTTCTTCAGCGCGTTTTCCGCGATCTGCTCCAGGCTTTCCCGGGAAAAGGGCTTCGTCTCACACAGATCGTCCAGGGCGGACAGGAAGGGCATTCCAAAGGTGTCCGCCAGCTTCGTTTCGTTTTTCTCCGTTACCAGAAACAGGTATTTCCCCGCCCCGGACAGGCTGGAGATCACCCCCGGCGCCAGAGCGTTTCCGATCTCCACCAGCAGGCCCTTCTGTTCCGCGTACCGGGAGGGCAGCGGAACGCTTCCTTCCCGGAACAGGGCGGACAAAAGTGGCAGTACGGAGGGGTGGCACCGCTCAAAATGCTCAAATACCAGCCCACAGGCCCCGCCCTTCAGAGCGGCATACAGATCCTGAAAAAACAGCTTTTCAGAGCCAGGCTCCCGGTAATTTTCCAAATCCAGCGTGGCAAGCTTGGGACTTTTCAATACCCCCTGCCGCCCCAGAGAAGCCGCTATGGCTTCCAGGGCGCTGTGCTTTCCCGTGCCCGGCTTTCCCAACACCGCCGCCCTGCACAGCGGGGCGTCCTCCCGCCTTCCCGCCACAAAGGGCCGCTTAAACGCGATCAAAAGGGAGGAAAGGAACTCCTCCTGACCCAGCACGCGCTCCCCCGCCTCCCGGCGGGCCGCCGCGAAGGCCGCTTCCAGATCCTTCTCGCTGCCGGCGTTTCCGGCGGAAGCATCTGCCACGCCGTCCTGCCGCAAACGCTGCTCCAGACCCTTCATTTCCGCTTCCGCGTCCCGGGCCAGCTGCTCCAGGTTCTTTTGCAATGCCTCGGAAATACCGGCGCTCCCCTGCTCCACAGCGTCCAGGGCTTGCCGTGCCTGGCGGCTGTTTTCCAGCGGGTCCCATTCCAGGGAAACAGGCTTGCTTTGCTCCGGCGGGGCCGGCTTTTTTTCGGAAGTCCCTTTGAGATTTAATTTTCCGTTTCGGAACATGGCTTCCAGCAAAGCATCGATATCGTTTTTCATGGGAGGCTCCTCCTTTGTCAGATAAATTCAGCCGGATCCAGATCTTCCAGAATGGCCTTCAGATCCTCAGCGTTGATTTGCCCCGGCGCGGAAGAGGACTGCCCGGCGGCAAAGGTCAGGCAGGACCCGAATACCGCGCCGCTGACCCGGCTCAGCTTTCCCAGGCTTCCCATCGACATGGTAATGACCGGCCCCAGCTGTTCTCTTGCCCGCAGGGTGGCGGAAAGCAGCGTCAAAACATCTTGGGGGCTTTTGGGCATCACCGCCATTTTCGGCAGATCGGCCCCCAGTTTCTTCATACTCTCCAGGGTATGAAAAATTTCCTCCTCCGGCGGGGTTTCCTGAAAGCAATGGCGGGATATGACAACGCCCACGCTTTTTTTACGGGCCTTCTCCACCAGCCTTCGCACCCGTTCTTCACCGCAGGAGAGCTCAATATCCAGCAGCTGAAAGCCCCCCTGATCCAGAAGGCCGGACAAAAAAGCTTCATAAGCGTCCGGGGCAAGCTCCGCCTTTCCGCCTTCTTCCTTTGTCCGTACAGTACATAACAGGGGCTTCCCCGGCAGGGTTTCCTCCAAAGCGCGCAGGGCTTCGGAATAGCTTCCGAAATAGTGGTCTCCCCGCCATTCGTACAGGTCGGCGGGCAGGTGCTTTACAACCCACAGCTCACTGAGCAGGGCGGGCATTCCGCCGCCTGTCAGCGGAATACAGATCTTCGGCAGGCCCTCGCCAAAACGAATGCCCGCCAGCTCTACAAACTTCAATTTCATCAACTCCCCGTCCTTACCCTTCCCACTTTTCCATCATTCTACACCAGTATACCGCATAGAAAGAAGAAAAGTCAATTTTTAGAGGCTAGATTCTAGATGCCAGATGCTAGATATTTGATAAATTGGGATTGGCGGTGAGCCACCGCAGGCACTCGTGAAGCTGCTTGGTGCGGGAAGTTAATCACTGACCCGACCGTTAGTAAGCAGATAAACTATAATTTACCATGTCAGTTATTCGTTGTGAGTAGTTAGTTGATTAGAAAAGGAAACGGCCCCTTTTCTGTCATCCTGAACGAAGTGAAGGATCTCGTCCTTTGGCTCTTTACTCAGGAACGCAGAAAGCCATAGCTTTCTGCGTTCCTCAAAATGACAAAAGAGTGGACTCGTCCTTCTCTAACGACTAACAACTAATAGCTAACAACCAGTTCGCTAAACTATAACCTAACGCTCTGCCCTTGACCTTCATTGCTCATTCCTCATTGTTCCTTAGCGTCGCTTCTCTGTACAACTTCAAAAAAGAATGCTATACTGAAAGCACATTCTTTTGAGAAGTGATTTCTGTTCAGGAGGAAGCAAGCATGCTGAAAAGTCAGGAAGTGCGGCGGATTGCGCCGGAAATGGATCCCCTGCGAATGGGAATGGGCTGGAAGGCAGAGGATCTCGCAAAGCCCCAGGTCATCATTGAAAGCACCTATGGGCAAAGCCACCCCGGCAGCGCCCACCTGCTGGAGCTTTCCCAGGCAGCGGCGGCGGGCGCCGACAGCAGGGGGGCAAAATCCGCCTTGTATTTCGCCACCGATATGTGCGACGGCATGTCTCAGGGGCACGATGGGGGAAATTATTCTCTGGCCTCCCGGAATACCATTGCCGATCTCATTGAGATCCACGTCAACGCCACCACCTTTGACGCGGGAGTTTTTCTTTCCAGCTGTGATAAATCGGTTCCCGCGCAGCTGATGGCCATCGGCCGGCTGGATCTCCCCGCCGTTGTGGTAACGGGCGGCGTGATGGAGGCGGGGCCGGAGCTGCTGACCCTGGAGCAGATCGGCAAATACAGCGCCATGTACCGGCGGGGGGAGATCAGTGAAGAGCAGCTGACCTACTACAAGCACCATGCCTGCCCCTCCTGCGGGGCCTGCTCTTTTATGGGCACCGCCTCCACCATGCAGATCATGGCGGAGGCATTAGGGCTGATGCTGCCCGGCACAGCCCTGATGCCCGCCACCTGCCCGGAGCTGAAAAAAACCGCCAGAGCCGCCGGAGAGCGGGCGGCGGAGCTGGCCCTTTCCGGGCTCACCTCCCGGAAGGTCGTCACAAGAGACAGCTTCGAAAATGCCGTGATGGTTCACGCCGCCATTTCCGGCTCCACCAACACCCTGCTCCACCTGCCGGCCATTGCCAGGGAATTCGGCGTTTCCCTTTCCGCCGATGATTTTGACCGCATCCACCGAAACGCCCACTATTTGCTGGATATCCGCCCTGCCGGCCGCTGGCCCGCCCAGTATTTCTACTATGCCGGCGGCGTACCCCGGATCATGGAGGAAATCCGCTCCATGCTGCACCTGGACGTGATGACCGTCACCGGAAGGACCCTGGGCGAAAACCTGGAAGAGCTGCGGAAAAACGGCTATTACGAAAACTGCGGCAGATACCTCAGGGAAACCGGGCTTTCCCGCACCGATATCATTCGCGGCTTTGACGACCCCATCGGCAAAAACGGAACAGTAGCTGTGCTGAAGGGAAATCTGGCGCCGGGCGGCAGTGTGGTAAAGCACAGTGCCGTACCTAAAGAAATGCACCGCGCTGTACTGCGGGCCAGGCCCTTCGATTGCGAGGAGGAAGCCATTGCCGCCGTGCTGCGCCATGAGATCCGGCCCGGAGACGGCGTGATCATTCGCTACGAAGGCCCCAGGGGCAGCGGCATGCCGGAAATGTTTTACACCACAGAGGCCATTTCCTCCGATCCGGAGCTTTCCGCCTCCATTGCCCTGATCACGGACGGGCGCTTTTCCGGTGCCAGCAAAGGCCCCGCCATCGGCCATGTGGCCCCCGAAGCGGCAGAGGGCGGCCCCATCGCCCTGGTGGAGGAGGGCGACCTGATCGAGATCGATATTCCCGCCAGAGTCCTGCGGCTCTGCGGGATCCGGGGCGAGGTAAAATCGGAAGAAGAGATCCGTGCCGTGCTGGAGCGTCGGCGGACAGCCTGGAAGCCCAAGGCGCCCCGCTACCAAACCGGCGTTTTGGGAAGCTTCACTGCCTCCTATCAGGGAGAGGGGGAAGCATGAACTCTATCCTTATAAAACCCCACCATTTTATGGATATCCTAAAACTATAACCAGATGGCGCGAATTCGAACCACGGTTTTGCCGGGCGTATTTTCGCCCGCCCGTTGTTAGAAATGCAACGCTTTTGCCTAGGTCGGACAAAAATCCACCACGGCAAAACTTCTTCGAACTGAAAACTGGTGAGATGTTGTCGATTTTCGGTACGAAGGACGACGGTGGGCTGGCGCCCACCTAGGACGACAAGCCGAAAAGCGGCAATATATCGCTTGTGGCAGCTTGCTGCCGCTATTCAGCGGGTTCAAATTTGCGCCATCTGGCTCTGGCAGCGGGCTGACACAGTTTGCACCCGATGAAGCCATGGGGCGTGATTTTTACCGGATCGGCAATTTCATTTTAGAGCACCCGGAGCTTTCCCTGTGTTTGACGGTAGAGGGGGACGATATCTGCAAACCCTGCCGCTGCTATCAGGGCCGCTGTACGGATTCCATTTCTCACATACCCGGCTTCGCAGGAAAAGACGACTATAACCAATTGCTGGATACCGCATTTTAACGCTTTTTGAGTTGAGCGAGCCAGCCTATACCGCCGCCGAGCTGTGTGAGATCCTTTTCCGAAGCTCTTTGCTGATTTTTGACGTGTGGCAAGAGGAAAATGCGGAAATTACCCAAAAAAGATACCAGCTCTTTTCAGCCGGGGCAAAGCGATATCTGGAACGCGCGGGGACAGCGCGCTTCTCAGGATAACAGGAAGTTCAGCCTGAAAAATTGGAACGGCGAGTTGCCACAGGCACCCGCAAACTGGACGGAAAGGTGTTTTTGGCTCGACTGCAAGGAAAGCGGTAAATTGTAGTCTAGCACACAGTTCCCCACTGTCATTCTGAGGAACGAAGTGACGAAGAATCTCGTCCTTAGTGCCTGTATAGAAGGGCAAAGGGCGAGATTCTTCACTTCGTTCAGAATGACAGGTGAGAAGTAAGCGGTACACCCGTAAATTTCAATTTATCGTACTAGGGCTTGTTTGAAAATAGAGAAAATGGCGGATTTTTGTACAAGGCGAGATGACTTCAAGGCGGAGACCCGCAAGATTTCCAACGCGGAAATCCGGCCGCATTGTGCAAAAAGACGGCGTTTGCGTTTTTTAAGCAATCCCTAACTTCCCTTTCTGTTCAGTAATGACAGATGGAGAGCGAATGTGTAACCGCCAAACTTCAATTTATCTGCTTCCTAACGGTCGGGTCAGTGATTAGCTTCCCGCACCAAGCAGCTTCACGAGCGGCTGCGGTGCCTCACCGCAAATTCCAATTTACCATGCAGACCACCAGAGACAGTTAGCTGCTAAAAGGCCCTGGACGAATCATTTCGTCCAGGGCCTTTTGAACTTTGCGAAAATTACTTCTCTTCCTCGCTGTGGCAGCCGCCGCAGCAGCAATCCTCGTCCTCGTCACAGTCAAATTCCAGGCTTTCTCCGCACTTGGGGCAAACGATGCCGTCTTCGTCCAGCATCTCGTCCTCCAGGGGAATGACGGTGCCGCAGCTGGGACAGGTCACCTCGTACTCGAAATCATCGAAATCCCCGTGGTGATGATGGCCGCAGCCACAGCCGCAGTCGTCCTCTTCCATACCGTAGAAATCCTCTTCCACATTGCCCAGATCCTCATCGATCTCATCTACCTGCTCGGAAAGAAGATCAAAGCCGTCCTCCAGCTCTTCCACGGAAATGCACAGATCGTCCAAAAGCTCCACCATGGCGTTCAACACCTTGGTCTCCTTGGCCTTGGGATCAAGCTCCAGGCCCTCCATCAGGCCGCGAATATAAGAAGCCCGTTCTGAATTTGTCATTGCGATTCTCCTTTTCTTTCTGCCGGCATCGCATGCCGGGATCGGTTTCAGTATCCCCTGACTATACTTAGCTTGCACAGAAGCAGCGCGGAAATGCGCCGTGACCCTTTTCTTAAGCGCGCTCCATATATTCGCCGGTGCGGGTATCCACGCGGATCATCTCATTCTCATTGATAAAGAGGGGAACACGGATCTCCGCCCCGGTCTCCAGGGTGGCGGGCTTCAAGGTGTTGGTGGCGGTATCGCCCTTCACGCCGGGCTCGGTCTTGGTGACCTCCAGCTCCACAAAGTTCGGGGGCTCCACGCCGAACACATTGCCCTTATAGGAGAGCACCTTGCACTCCATATTCTCCTTGACGAATTTGAAGTTATCGCTGAGCACATTGCCATTGATGGGCATCTGCTCGTAGGTCTCGTTATCCATGAAATAGTACAGATCGCCGTCACTGTACAGATACTGCATGTCCTTCCGCTCAATAAAGGCGGTGGGGAACTTGTCGTTGGGGTTAAAGGTTTTTTCCGTTACAGCCCCGGAAATGACGTTGCGGATCTTAGTGCGCACAAAGGCCGCGCCCTTGCCCGGCTTTACATGCTGGAACTCGATGATGGAATACACGCCGCCGTCCATTTCAAATGTAACGCCGTTTCTGAAATCGCCTGCTGTTACCATAAATATGACCTCCGAATTTAGATATTAGAGAATTAGAAAAGGGCATAAGGGCAAGAACATTTTCTAAAAAACACCTATCCAAAGCTTTCGCTGCACAGATATTCTTTTCCTTATTAAGGCCAGTATAACTTATTTTCAGGCCGATTTCAAGGAAAAGTGGGAAATTTTTCTTGAAATCAGCACTGTTTCGGGCGTTGGCCGTGAATCGTGCGGGATCGCTTTTACAGCTCGATCAGCTCTTTGGGGGACTTGGTCAAACTGCGGCAGCCGTCCGCCGTAATGAGAAGCATATCCTCAATACGCACGCCGTACTGTGCCGGAAGGTAAATGCCCGGCTCGTCAGTGATCACCATGCCCTCCGCGCAGGGGGTGCTGTCATGGGCGGCAAAGCGGGGCCACTCGTGAATTTCAAAGCCTACCCCGTGGCCCAAGCCGTGGCCGAAGGTGCCGGGGTAGTCCTTTTCAATGATCTCCCTGGCGATCCGGTCCACCTCGCAGCAGGGCATGCCGGGCTTTACCCCATCGATCACCGCCAGCTGAGCCCGCAGCACCGTTTCATACACCGCCCGCTGCTCCTCTGAAACATGGCCCAGCGCCACGGTGCGGGTCATGTCGGAATGGTAGCCGTCCAGCAGGGCGCCGGTATCCATGGTGATGAAATCGCCCTTTCGCACCTGATTTTCCGAAGGCACGGCATGGCACTGAGAGCCGTTCTTTCCCGCTGCCACGATCAGCTCAAAGGCCACATTGTCCGCGCCGCTTTTCCGCATGAAAAACTCGATCTCCAAAGCCAGCTCCCGCTCCGTCACCCCTTCCCGGATAAAAGGCAGAATGTGCCGGAAGGCCGCGTCTGTGATCTCCTGAGAGGCCTCGATCTTTTTGACCTCCTCCGGAGATTTTATCATGCGCTGGGCGCGGATCACACTGTCCAGAGAATCGTCCAGCAGAGCCTCCGCGCCGTGGGCCCCGAAGGCCTTCTCAAACCGCCTTGCCTGGGCTACGGAAAGCTGCTCCGTTTCCAGGTAGACCGCCTTTACGCCGTGCTTTTCCAAAAGCTCTCCCAGCTTGCCGTTCAGGTCGGAAAAGCCAACGACCTCGCAGTTTTTCGCCTTGTACCGGGCGGCCTCTTCATAGCGGAAATCCATCAGCAAATAGGCCTTTTCCGCCGTGACCAGCAACGCGCCGTCCGTGGCGGGAAATTCCGTAAAATACCGGCGGTTCCGCTCGGAAAAGACAAGAGCGGCCTTTTGGGGATCGCCGTGAAGCAGCGTCTCCTGCAAGCGCTCAATAGGATTTTTCATAAAATATCCCTCCTGCTTTCAAATTTTCTGCGCAGCCCCTTTTCAAAATGCCTGCGCACCTTGAAGGTAAAGCCCTCCTCTTCCTCAATGGGGGAAAGCAGCACGGATTTCATGCCGCACAGATTGGCCCCGATCACATCGGTGAAAATCTGGTCGCCGATGATGGCGCACTCCCTGCATTTCATCTTCAGCAGGGAGCGGGCCTTCAGATAGCCGAAGGGCAGGGGCTTCATGGCAAAGCTGATGCACCCCAGGCCGAATTTCGCGGCAAAGGGCTCCACCCGCTTCTTAAAATTATTGGAAACGATCAGTACCCGAAAACCGGCTTCCACCATGCGGCCAGCCCATTCCACCGCGCCCGGTATGGGCTGGTGAGAGGTATAAGAGGCTACCGTGTTGTCCACATCCAGCAGCAGGGCCCGAACTTCCAGCCCGGATAAAAATTCCGGGGTCAGGTCTGTAAGCCCCCGCCTCATAGCGGTAGGTCGAAAAAAAGCCATAAAATCATATCTCCCATTGTCCCCGATTTTCGGGAACAAAAAAGCGGGCTTCCGCCCGCTTCCGAAAGTGCATTGTGAGCAGCCTTACTTGTACTTGCGCTTGCGAGCTGCTTCCGACTTCTTCTTCCGCTTGACAGAAGGCTTTTCATAAGCCTCTCTCTTGCGAACCTCCTGAATGACGCCTGCTCTGGCGCACTGCTTCTTAAAGCGGCGAAGCGCGCTGTCCAGGGATTCATTCTCCTTGATCCGAATTTCAGCCATGTATATCCCTCCCATCCGCCGTAAGGCAGGGGTCTTCTTCGTCATATCAAACCAATACAACGAAGATAATTATATCGCTCCGCCCCGGGATTGTCAAGCCCTCTTTTCTTTACATTTTTCCGTCATTTCCGCCAGGGGGGTTCAAAAATCTCGAAAGCCCTCTCAGGCTTTTCGAAACTGGCGCATCGGTCTTCACGGCAGCGTCTTGCTTTGATGCCCGTTTGCCAACAGCGCGCAGGCACAGCCCATTTACCCCACTGCGGAAAACAGCAGACAAGCTGTGGATAAGCCTTTCATTGTCAAATGCAGATTGGATAGAATTAAGAAAAGCGGATCCTTTTCCCGAGATTTCGATAATTGAGCGCGGTATTTTGATACCATTTTCTGCTGCGTTTCGATAAAATAAAAATCATAAAAGCTCAGGAAAAGCTCTGAGCTCAATTCGATTTTTTATTTTAGGAGGAATTTCCATGACAAAGAAATTATTTGCTCTCATTCTCAGCTGCATGCTTTTGATCGCCCTCTTTGCCGGCTGCTCTCCCGGAGGCGGCGAAAGCTCAGCACCTTCCAAAACAGAAAGCAGCAAAACTTCTGCCGATGCTTCAAAAGAGGATAGTGCTTCCACAGAAGAACCCTATGAAGTGAACTTCCTCTATGTTGTGGCAAAAGAAGGCAGCAATCAAGGCAAGGTAGAGCAGGCGGTCAGCGATCTTGCCATGAAGGAGCTTAATATGAAGGTCCATTTGATTCCTATGACCTTTGGCACCTATTTTCAGCAGCTGCCTCTCATGCTGGCCGCCAATGAAGATTTGGATCTCTTCCCGGCCATGTCCAATGAATTCGCCACCTACATTGAATCGCAATATATTGTAAATTGTGCGGATTATCTTGATGAAGCAAAAGACATCATTTCGGTACTGGGAGAAGAGGAAGCTTTCACCCCCTATATCGGAGATTTTCTGGTTGGCTTTGCACAAATGCGGGAACGGGGCTATCCGGTAGGCCTAATCGTGCGGCAGGATCTCTTTCAGGAACTCGGCTATAAAACAGAAGATTTCAGCGTTTCTACAGACGACTACAACAGCTATCAGCAGTTGACAGCGCTTTTTGCCAAGGTTAAGGAAGCACACCCTAACATTACGGCGGTAGATGGCTCTGACGCCATTATGGGCCTGATGGACAATGGCTGGGTGGATAATCTGGGCAGTCTGTTCGGAGTACTGGAGGACTATGGACAAACCACAACGGTAACGAACTGGTTTGAAAGCGAGCAGTATCGCACCTTCTGTGAAATCGCCCGGGAATGGTATCAGGCAGGCTATATCTCTCAGGATATTGCTGTAAGCCAGGATGACGCCATAGTGCGGATGAAAGCGGGAAACTGCTTCTCCTTCTTCTCTTACATCAAGCCCAACAGCGCCGTTGAAAAAGAAAGCCAGTGCGGATATCCCTTGGAGATCATCCCGATTGGAAAAGGCTTTAAGGGCACAAACGGGACAAATTCCTGTGTTTACTCTATCGCAAATGCCTCAAAGGATCCCAGAAAGGCCATGAAGTTTTTGAACTGGGCTTATACCAGTCAGGAATTTATGGATCTTCTGAACTGGGGCATCGAAGGGGAAGACTGGGTCAAAAACGAAGAAGGCCTGGCTACCTATCCTGAAGGCGTAGACGCAAGCAGCGTAGGGTATCACAATGATATGGGCTTCATTTATCCCAACCAATTTGTCAACACTCCTTGGGTAGGAAATCCTGTGGATATCTGGGAGCAGTATAAGGAATATAACGGAAGCATGATGAAGTCGAAGGGCTATGGCTTCACCTTTGATTCCAGCGTGGTTTCCACAGAGATGGCTCAGCTGAATACCGTCTATGAACAGTACAAAAAGGACCTGGCCTTCGGCGTGATCGATATCGAGAGCGGGCTTAAGGATTTTAACGATGCCCTTTACGCTGCCGGGCTGCAGAAGGTCATAGATGAAAAGCAAAAACAGTTAAATGAATGGCTGGCCGCAAAGGAAGAGTAGTCTTCCGAAATAAAAGACTAAAAATTCGCCGAAGTTTCGGCGTGAAGGGAGAAAATAGGCCATGCGTGAAGGAAGAAAAAACGCCGCAAAGCTTTGGCAATATCTGCCCCTCTATTTGATGGTCATACCGGGGGCTGTTTATCTCTTCATAAACAATTATATCCCTATGGCCGGGATCGTAATTGCGTTCAAGAAGTACAATGTGAACGATGGGATATTCGGCAGCCCCTGGAATGGGACAGAAAATTTCCGTTACCTCTTTCAATCTAAGGATTCGTTTATCATCCTGCGAAACACTTTGCTGTACAACGTGGCTTTTATTCTGGTAAATATGGCAGTCGGGATTCTCCTTGCGATCTTCATTACCGATGTTCTCAGCAGCCGGCTGAAAAAGCTGTATCAAAGCGCAATCCTGCTGCCATTTCTGATTTCCATCGTTGTGGTCAGCTATATCGTTTTCGCGCTTTTGAGCCACGAAAACGGCTTAATGAACAAAACCATTCTGCCCGCTTTAGGCCAAAAGCCTATTCAGTGGTACAACGATACCACCTGGTGGCCTTTGATCCTGATCCTTACAAACTGCTGGAAGGGCGTGGGCTATGGGACTCTGATCTATATTGCCGGAATTTCAGGGATTGACCCCGGTTATTATGAAGCTGCGGAGCTGGATGGCGCCGGAAAATGGTGCCAAATCAAGAACATCACGCTGCCCCATCTGGTTCCTCCTATAGTAACAATGCTTCTCATGCAGATCGGGCGCATTTTCTATTCCGATTTTGGTCTGTTCTATCAGGTTCCGCAGAATTCCGGATCTCTGTTCGCTGTTACCAATACAGTGGATACTTATGTATATCGAGCCATGACCAGCGCGGGAGGGATTGGAAGATCCGCCGCAGCAGGCTTAATCCAGGCTGTAGTAGGCTTTACACTGGTGCTTTTATCCAATCTGATCGTCCGCAAGGTCAGCTCGGCAAATGCGATTTTTTAAGAAAAGGGGGACAATGGCAATGATTCGTACAAAAGGGCAAACTGCTTATCAAACTATGATAAATATTGTTCTTATTGGCGTTACTCTGATCACAGTTCTCCCTATGGTGCTTTTGTTCATGTCCTCTATCACAGAGGAAAACACCTTGGTAGTCAACGGGTATTCCTTCTTCCCGGAAAAATTCAGTCTTGGCGCGTATCGCTATATTCTGCAAAACGCCTCTACCATTTTTCGCGCCTATGGGATCACGATCCTGGTAACGGTAATTGGTACTGCGCTCAGCCTGCTGCTTACCACCTTAATGGCCTTTCCCCTTTCTTTAAAGGATCTTCCGGGCCGAAGGGCACTGAATTTCTACGTGTTTTTTACTATGCTTTTTTCCGGTGGCCTGGTGCCTTCTTACATCATGTGGACCAATACCTTTCATATTAAGAACACACTTCTGGCCTACCTGCTTCCCAATCTGCTCATGGGAGCATTCAATATCATTTTGGCGCGCACCTTTTTTACGACCAATATTCCCAACGATATTTATGAGGCGGCAAAGATTGACGGAGCAGGCTACCTGACCATTTACGCAAAAATCGCCCTGCCGCTGAGTAAGCCTATTTTAGTGACCATAGGGCTGTTTACATGGCTTGCTTACTGGAACGACTGGACAAACGGGCTTTATTACATCAGCGATTCCGGAATGCTCAGTGTTCAAGCGCTGCTGAACCGTATGATACAGGATATTCAGGCGCTTTCCGCCCACTCCTCTATCAGCTCCGGAGGAGCTATGCAAATCCCGCAGGTATCAATACGTATGGCAATCGCCTTTGTAGCCATCTTTCCTATTTTGCTTATTTATCCATTTCTGCAAAAGTACTTTGCAAACGGTATTATGCTGGGGGCTGTAAAGGGCTAATGCTTGTAAAAAAGGAAATAACATCTTTATCAATTTTCAGGAGGATTTTTTATGGGACTGTTTGAATGTACTTTCTATTCCGATTCTTTAAGCCGCACGATAACAATGAACGCCATTATTCCCACGGATAAAACCATGTTTACACAGCACGAGCAAAGAGACATCAAGGAATACAAGGCTCTTTACCTGCTGCACGGCGGACTGGGAAGCCATGTGGATTGGATCGGCGGGACCAACATTCAGCGGTGGGCACAGGACAAAGACCTTATGGTATTTATGCCCTCAGGCGAGAACCTGTTTTATATCGATATTCCAGAGACACAGGGACGGTTCGGAAAATTTATTGGGGAAGAGCTGGTAGAGTACACCAGGAAGACCTTTCCGCTTTCCCACAAGCGAGAAGACACCTTTATCGCCGGCCTTTCTATGGGTGGGTACGGCGCTCTGGTAAATGGGTTGAAATATAACCACACCTTCGGATACATTGGCAGCCTCTCCGCAGGAGTTATCATAGACGGCATTGTAGACGAAGCTCCAAAAATCACTGCGCTCTCTCCAAAATATCTGGAAGACAGATCCTTTTGGACCCGCATTTTTGGAGATTTATCCAAGCTGAGGGGCAGCGACAAGGATTATAAGGCGCTGGCGCAGAAGGTAATGGCAGAAAAGGGAGATATCCCCAAAATATTCATGTGCTGCGGCACAGAGGATTTTCTGCTCCCGGAAAACCAGGAATACAGAGATTTCCTGCGCGGCATAAATTACCCTGTGGACTGGTTTGAGGGCCCCGGATCTCATGATTGGGATTTCTGGGATACGTTCATAAAGAAGTTTATAGATTGGCTACCGCTTGGGGAGGCAAAACCCGGGATCAGCAGCGGACATACTTACGAATAAAAAATAAGTTCTGCTGAGCATCTGCCTGATATCCCAATTTTAGAATTGGGATATTTTGGCATTTGTGGCATTCTGCTTCCGTATATGCTATACTAAAAGCAGCGCGGCAGACGGAAAAGGTCTTGTTTGCAAAATGAAAAAAGAAAAGTTTTACGGGTATCGCGCCGCAGCAGGCGTTTTCGTGATCATGCTGTCTCATGTAGGTGCCGCGGGAACCTTTGGCATCTTCTTCGCGCAGATCTGCGCCGATACTCAGCTGCCTGTCTCTCAGCTGGTTTATATGTCCACCATTGGGTCTGCTGTTGGCTGCTTGATCTCTCTGTTCGGCGGGGAGCTCATTCGCCGGATCACCGCCCGATATTCCCTGATGCTTGGAACTGTTTGCTGCTGCGGGAATATGCTGATCTGTTCAGTTTCCCATTCTCTCTGGAGCTTTTATCTGGCGGGGGCCATAAACGGACTGCTGATTGGCTTTGGAATGCAGGGGCCCTGCTCCATGGTCATTGCAGACTGGTTTTTTGAAAAACGGAAAAAAATTCTGGGGATCACCTTTGCCTCTACCGGATTCGGCGGCGGCTTCTGGATCTTTTTTGCCGGTTGGCTGATCGAGCGCTTTGGCTGGAGGCCCGCTTATCAGATCATGGCTGCTAGTATCTTTGTGATCAATATTCCTTGTGAGCTTTTTCTGATTAAGGATCCTGATCAGCTGCATCAAAAGCCTTTCGGTTGGGAAAGGCTTTCTGTAGAAGATGCGGTGCAGACCTGCAGTTCCGCTATGGAGGGGCTTTCCTTGCGCCAAGCTCTGAAAAAGCCGGCCTTTTATCTGGTATTTCTTGGGATCCTGTTTCTGGGCACTTTGATTTCCGGCTATAAAACCTATGGTCCCACTGTTATGCAGGAGCATGGTATGCCGGATACAACAGCCAGCGGGTTTATGGGTATCTTAACGCTTCTCAGCGGTTTTACCATTGTGTTCAGCGGCTGGCTTTCCAGCCGGATGAAGCCATCGGGATATGTGGCCTTTTTAACAGGCAGCTTTCTATTTGCCAGCATGCTGATGGTTTTCTGGACGCATCTGGAAGCCGCTATTCTATGGCCGGTTTGGTGCTCTGTGCTGCTTTGTGCTTTATCCTATCCCTTAGCGGAAAATGCACCCTCTACCATTATCGGGGATATTATGGGGCAGCGGCATTTCTCGGAATTTGCCTCGGTTATCATGTGCGCCAGCTTCCTTGGCCAGGGGTGCATCGGGCCTGTTTTAAGCCTTATTTTAACCATTACGGGAAGCTATGCGGGGCTCTATTTTGTTCTTTGCATTTTTGCACTGCTGGGTTTTGCCTTTATTGCCGCGGCACAGGCACTGCAAAAGAAAAGCGTCAGGCAGCCCAAGGCTTGAGCGCTATCTTAAAAGCCTCTAAGCGAAGGAGAGAACTTCTCAAACGTTTTTCTTTACAAAGCTACAGGCTATGCTCTGCAAAATACTACATGGTATAAAAGGGAAAGTGGTCGTAAACATGGAGAAACCATTAAAAAGGGGTATGCCCTCCCTGAAAAAGATATTGCTTTTCATGCTCCTGCTGGCATTCACCATAGCTGTTTTTGGCGTTCTTCTTCTGCTGTACTCTTATCATGCCAGCCAAAAGATCTCCGATGAGAAAACAGACTCCATACTCAAGGAACAGCTGGAGATCGTACATAAGCGTATCACCACAACAAACTATTACCTTGTGGAAACCCTGCAGAACAGTTCTCAGATCAAGAATATCGAGGCCTTGGAGGATACTCATCGGGTAAACGTGGAGATTCGCAGCCTGTACAGCGAACTTGCATATCAGAGAAATTATTGGGCCAAGGACTTCAGCTTTTTCTTTTGGAACAGTGAAAAGAGCACCGGAACAGCTTACTTCTCTACGGAGGTCTCTTATGCGCAAAATCAAAGCATGAAAGAGTATCTGCAGCATCAGTTTGCTTCCTTTGGATTTCCGAAAAGCTCGCGATGGGGCTGCGTCCTTTTGGACGAGATCCCCTATCTTTTCCAGTGCTACTCTGAAGGGGAAAATCATATTACCGGATGGATCTCCTGCAATACCCTGCTGCGTGACCTGCAGGATACTGCATTGACTGAGCGCGGCGGCTACCGCCTGATCAATGCAGATCTCGCAGAACTTTATACCAGCGGCGGCGACCAACGGAAATCCAGCTTCCGCAAAGAATATGAGCTGCCGGGAACCACCCTTTCCCTTCAGGTTTTCGACACGCCTTATATTGATCGTACCAATACGACAACTTTGATTTTTATATTGACCACCGTATTTTTTACACTGTTGATTTTCTGTCTTTATACGCTGATCTACTTTAAGCGCCATATTGAAGATCCATTGAAGCGGTTTCAAGATCACATTGCGGAATACTCCTCTTACCGTGCAGAAAATACCCGCAAGGGCTTTGTGGAACTAAATGAAGCTGTAAATGCCTTCGATTCTTTGGAAAAGCAATTTCAAACACTGAAGATAGACTATTATGAAAAAGAACTGGATCTTGCCAAAACCAGGCTGGAATTCTACCAGCTTCAGATCAAGCCCCACTTCTTTTTGAATTGCTTCAGCATTCTATTCAGTATGGCGCAAAATGAGGAAACCGAGCGAATTCAGTTTTTCTGCATGAAGCTCTCCCACTATGTGAGATATCTCTTCTCAAACGGCTTTTCTCTGCTGCCCTTGGAAACAGAGCTCTCCATGGTACAGGAGTTTCTCGATATTCAAAATATCCGGCAAAGGACAGAGATCCCTTTGGATCTTCACATGGCGAAAAATGCCGGACAATACCTGGTTCCTCCGCTTTTGATCATCCCATTTGTGGAAAATTCCATCAAATATGCGGAAGTAGAAAAAAGCGCGCTAACGCTTTCTCTTTCCATTTCCCAAACAGAAAAAGGAGAGCTTTCTATTTTGATCCGGGATAACGGGAAAGGGTTTTCCGCAGAACAGTTGGATCTTTTTAATCAAAGGAATCAGCTTTTTTCCGATACGGAAAACCGCTGCATTGGAATAAGAAATATCTGTAAGCGCCTTTCCCTGCTATACGGAGAAAACTTTTCTTTGACTTTCCGCAATCGTTCTCCCGGCGCGGAGGTTGAGGTCCGCGTTCCCTGCTTTGAAAATGAAATCGGGATCTCCGAAAAAGCTTGAGATTTCCTGTATCCGCACAGCGCAAAAACTCCGCAATCATTTTTTACTGAATAACACCAGGAGAGACATATCCTATGAACCTTCTATTGGTAGATGACGAATACGATGTGCTTCAGGGCATTGTAAACGCTCTGGACTTCGCAGCGATCGGCATTGATATGGTCTATACCGCCCAAACCGCTGCAAAGGCAAAGACTATTCTTCTCAAACACGAAATAGATGTGTTGGTAACAGATATCGAAATGCCGGGAGAAAGTGGAATCTCCCTGCTCTCCTGGGTTCGTGACCAAGACATGAAAATCATTACGCTGTTCTGCACGGCATATGCGGATTTCAGCTATGCAAAAAAGGCCGTGGAGCTTCACACCTTTGATTATTTTCTAAAGCCCATCCAATATCCCGAGCTTCAGAAAATCATCGGATCCGCAGTACAAAAAGCTTGCAGCGACAAACGGGAACGAGAAGAAAAACTGTTTGGAAGAAAGTGGCTGGAATCTCAAAGTGAACTTCAGAAAAACTTCTGGTATTCCCTTTCTTCGGAACCGGAATTAGCAGAAGCCGCTGTTTTGGAAAAAGGACAAAAGATATCTCTTCCCTATAGCGCCTTCTCCCGTTTTTCCCTGTGCCTCTTTTTCAGCCGTCAAGCAGAAACTCTATCTGCCTGGCAGCGGTATGCCCTGCAAAACATCACAGAAGAGCTTATAGACTCTCTTCCCGGTTCAGTGCGGGAGGCGCTGTTTTTCCAGAAAGAAAACGCTTTATTGACCGCCATTTTGGAAAAGCCGGAGTTTGAGGCTGCATCCCTTGTTTCCTACTGTCAAAAAATTGTGGAAGCGGCGCAAAAACACCTTTCGGTTTCTTTATTCTGCTACTATGCTTCAAACGTCTTGCTGACACAAGCTCCGAAAGTATTCGATTCACTTTTTCGGGCTGCCAACAACGATATTGCCGGGAAAAAGCACATTTGCTCTTTAGAAAATTTTCATCCAAAGCGCATTCCCTATGAAATCTCTCAGAAGCTGAATGAATGGGACGCCCTTCTCTCAATGGGAAAATATTCCTGTTTTGTGGAAGAAGTGGAGCGGCACATCTCCGATTTGGCCCAAAAAAGTGAACTGGATCTGGAATATTGCAAGCATTTTCGAATGGATATGGAGCATCTGATCTACGAGCATTTGCGGAAAAAGGGGATCGCCGCAGAGAAAACCCTTTCCGGTGAGGATTTTGAAGCATACCGCCTGCGTTCTCTGAAATCTGTAGAAAGCTTTCAAATTTATCTGCGAGAGCTGGTGAAAATCGCTGAAGCCACTGAGCTGGAAAAAGAAAGGCCGCTTTCGCTTGCGGTACGGGTCAGAGAGTATATTGATACTCATTTTTCTGAAGACCTAAACAGTGACAATCTGGCAAAAAGCTTCCATTTTTCCGCAGACTATCTCACGCGCCAATTCAAAAAGGAAACCGGCTGCTCTATCCATATTTATCTTCACCGTATCAGAATACAAAAAGCAAAAGAGCTTTTAAGCTCTACGGACCTTCCCATTTATGAAATAGCCATTCAGACCGGCTATGACAGCTTTTCCTATTTCTCTTTTGTTTTCCGCAATGAAACAGGCTGCACTCCCAGCGAATTCCGAAAGAAATCGCAATATTTCGGCGTATAGACCACGCTTGTTTTGCAGCTGTCTTCCGTAATTTCTCTAAAATCAATTCTTAATCTGGAAAAGGGACCGGCCTTCCTTCAAAAATTATTTTGCGAGAAAACCGCAGAAAAAGCGCTGCAAGATTTCCTTGTTTGCAACGCTTCCTTTTTTGCGCTGTTTTTTATTTTGAAGCCCTGCGTTCCACAGCAAGCTACCATAGAGTCGTAATTATAAATAATTTCTCGAAAAAAGATATTTCACTTGATTTCTTGTCGAATCATGATATAATAATCGTGAAAGATGCACACGCAATATGATAAACTTCATAAAGAGGGCAGAAATCGTATGGAAAAGTATCTGGCCCACATTTGCCCGGCTTCAGAAGACGGCCCGGAGCGCGTTCAAACGGTGGAGGAGCATTGCCGGAAAACAGCGGAATACGCTGCCCGGGCTTTAGAGGACGTATCGCTCTCCGCCGGCGGATACCTGGCTGGTCTGCTGCATGACGCGGGGAAATACACCGCCGCCTTTCAGGATTACTTAAAAAGGAGCGTATCCGGCGAAAAGCTTCCGCGCGGCTCCATTAACCACACCTTTACGGGCGCCCGGCTTCTTTTTTCCCGGTATCATCACCTGGAGCTGGGAGACTTTGCCGATACCGCCAGCGAGCTTCTATTTCTCGCCATCGGCTCACACCATGGGCTTTTTGATTGTATCGGAGAAGACAAAAAGAATGGCTTCCGCCATCGCCTTACGAAGGAAGGGATCGGCTACAAGGAAGCGACCGACAGCTTTTTCCGGCATTGCGTTTCGGAAGAGGAGCTGGATCGAAGGTTTCAGAAAGCACGGGAAGAGCTGGCTCCCTTCCTGGATCGGCTGCTTGCCATGACAGACCCGAGGCGGGAGGCCTATGAAGACGAAACCGCCTTTTATTCCGGCCTGCTCGCGCGGCTTTTCACCTCCGCCGTCATAGAGGGAGACCGGCGGGATACGGCGGAATTTCAGAATTTGGCCCAATTTCCGCCTGTCCGAAGCACAGAAGAACGAAAACAGCTTTGGGGAAGCTGTCTTGCCCGTGTCGAAGAAAAGTTAGGCAGGCTTTCCAGTGATTCTTCCATTGGCCGGGCAAGGAAAGGAATTTCTGACCAGTGCCGGAAAGCAGCCGATTTGCCGGAGGGCGTCTACCGCCTGAATGTTCCCACCGGCGGCGGGAAAACGCTTTCCTCTTTGCGATATGCCCTGGTCCATGCTGAAAAATACGGAAAACAACGGATCATCTTCACTTCTCCGCTGCTCAGCATTTTAGACCAGAACGCAAAGGAAATTCGAAAGTATGTGCAGGACGACAGCATCATTTTGGAGCACCACTCCAATTTGGTACAGCCCGAGGAAAACGCGGAGCAGCTCGACCAGCGGGAGCTGCTACTGGAGACTTGGGATTCTCCTGTGATCCTCACCACCCTTGTGCAGCTTTTGAATACCCTGTTTTCCGGGAAAACCTCCTCCATTCGAAGGTTTCACGCCCTGTGTAACAGCGTCATCGTCATTGATGAGGTGCAAACGGTTCCCAACAAGATGCTGACCCTGTTTTCCTTGGCTGTCAACTTTTTAGCTGAGCTTTGTGGAGCCACCATTGTGCTCTGCTCAGCCACACAGCCCTGTGTGGAAAGTATTCCGCACCCGATCCATGGGCCGATCCGGGATCTGATCCCCTTCGATCCGGAGCTGTGGCTGGCCTTCCGCCGTACTGAGATCCAGGATAAGGGAGAGCTCTCCCTGGAGGAGATCGCCGCTTTTGCCCGGGTGATCTTGGAAACCCACGACAGTCTTTTGATCGTCTGCAATAAAAAGTCGGAGGCGGAAGCAATTTTTACCGCCTTGAAGGAGGAAGACCTTGCTCTGTTCCAGTTGTCAGCCGCCATGTGCACAGCACACCGAAGGGACGCCTTGGAACAGCTGCGAAGCTCCCTGTCGGAGCACACGCAAAAAACGGTATGCGTTTCCACTCAGGTGATCGAGGCGGGGGTGGATATTTCCTTTTCCTGCGTGATCCGCCTGGAGGCGGGCATGGACAGCGTGATCCAGGCGGCGGGACGGTGCAACAGAAACGGGGAGCGGAAGGGAATGCTTGCTCCTGTTTATCTTGTACGGTGCAAAAACGAAAAGCTTACAAATCTGCCCGATATCCAAAGGGGCAAGGACGCGACCACGGCTTTACTTTGCGAGTTCTCCCAGCGCCCGGAGCAATACGGCGGCAATTTGGATTCCAGCGAAGCCATTCAATTTTATTACCGCGCCCTGTACCGGAATTTTGCGGAAGACTATCAGGACTTCAACAAAGCGGAATACCCCTCCCTGTTTTCCCTGTTATCGCAAAACGAGACCTACACCGATGGAGCGGCGGACGTTCTCTATTTCCGCCAGGCCTTCCGCTTGGCGGGAGCTCTGTTTCAGGTTTTTGAGGAAAACACCCGGGACGTGATCGTCCCCTATGGAAAAGGGGCCGAACTGATCGAAGAGCTGTGCGGCTCGAAAGCGCAAAGCGATCCTTCATTTCTGAAGGAGCTGCTGAAGCAGGCAAAGCCCTTTACAATATTGCTGTATCAATATCAGCTTCAAAGGCTGGAAAAAGAGGACGCCCTGATTCCCTTGCTGGGAAACGCCCTTGGGCTGCACGGCCATTACAGCGAAAATGCCGGGTTTACGGCAGAGGGCTCTTATTTTAATTTTTTGGAGGTGTTGTAGCGATGCAGTTTCCGAATCTTGTAGAATTTCAGGTCACGGGGGATTACGCTCTTTTTTCCGATCCCATTATGCGGGTAGGCGGGGAAAAGTGCACTTATCAGCTTCCCACCTATGAGGCGCTGAAGGGAATTTTATCCTCTGTTTACTGGAAGCCCACCTTGCTTTGGATCATTGACAAGGTCCGCGTTATGAACCCCATTCAGACGGAGGTAAAGGGAATCCGCCCGATCCATTACCAGGACAGCGGCAACGAGCTTGCCTATTATACCTATTTGAAGGATTGCCGTTATCAGGTACAGGCCCATTTTGAATGGAACGAAAACCGTCCGGAACTTGCCGGAGACCGCAACGAAAACAAACACCACAACATTGCGAAACGGATGATCCAAAAGGGCGGGCGCAGAGATATTTTTCTCGGCACACGGGAATGCCAGGGCTATGTGGAGCCCTGCGCCTTCGGAGAAGAAGCGGGATATTACGACTCCACCCCAGAGCTCAGCTTCGGCCTGATGTATCACGGCATCACCTATGCCGACGAAGCTTTTTCTCCGGAAACTCAGGGAAAAATGACCGCCCGGTTCTGGCAGCCTGTCATGAAAAACGGAATTCTTTCCTTTCCCCGCCCGGAGGAGTGCACGCTTACAAAAACACTGCGGGAAATGGAAAGCAAGCCCTTTGGAGAAGCGCTGGAAAACTTTTCGGGGCTCAGAGAATTCGGGGAGGTGAAGTGATGGGCCTGCTGCAAAAAGCCTGCGAAACCTATGATACTTTTTCCCGGATAGCCGGAATAGAGCAGGAAGGAAAAGAACCTTTGGCTCCCATTTCCCACAGCATCACCAGGGCTGATCTGGAGATCACGCTGGATCAAAACGGAGCTTTTCTTTCGGCACGGACGGTAGACAAAAAGGAACCCAAAATTTTGATCCCCGTTACGGAAGAATCCTTCGGAAGAACCAGCGCTCCCTGCGCCCATCCCCTATGCGACCAGCTGGGTTATCTTGCCCCCTGCAACAGGGAAAAGTATTCCCTGTACCTTGCTCAGCTGGAGGATTGGGAAAGCTCCGGGTTTTCCCACCCCAAGCTTACTGCCATTCTGCGCTATATCCAGGGCGAAACCATTTTATCCGATCTGTCCCGCTGTGAGCTCATTACGGTAACAGAAACCGGCGCTCCGGAAAATGAAAAGCTTCTGGTTCGCTGGGTAGTCAACGGGCTGGGAGAGCAAAGCGGCCCCTGCTGGAGAGACCGGAGCCTGATGCAATGCTTTACAAGATATTATCACTCCAAGTTGGAGGCAGAGGCGCCGGTTTTCTGTATGGTTTCCGGGCAATCGGAAGCGCCGGCAACACAGCACCCAAAGGGCGTTGTGTCTTTAAACGGAAACGCCAAGCTGATTTCCGCTAATGACTCTCATGGCTTTACCTACCGGGGGAGATTCAGCGAACCGAGCCAGGCCGCCACCGTCAGCTACATCGCTTCCCAAAAGGCGCATAACGCCTTGCGATGGCTTGTGGCAAACGAGGGTGTGATCTTCGGAGAACGCACCTTCCTTTGCTGGAATCCGGCAGGAAAAAGGACTCCTATGATCCACAGCTCCATGCAGCGCGGACAAGAGAATGGCACGAAAGCCGCCACTCTCACAGAATACCGGCAGCAGCTGAAAAACGCCCTTGCCGGCTGGAAGCAAGAACTGCCAGACACCTCGGAGGTGATCGTGACCGCTTTTGACGCGGCAACCACCGGCAGGCTGGCCGTGACCTGCTACAGCGAATTTCAGGCCTCCGATTATCTGGAAAGGCTTTTCCACTGGGAAGACACCTGCCTCTGGGAAAATTTCCAGTTTGGAATTCAATCTCCTTCTCTATACGCCATAGTAAATCGGGCATTCGGCGTACCCAGAAACGGGAAGGTGGAAACGGACCCTAAAATTCTGGGCCAGCAAATGCAGCGGCTGATTTCCTACCGGCTGAACGGCGCTTTCTTTCCGTTGGATATGGAAAAATCCCTGGTGGAACGCGCTTCCAATTTACTGCTTTATGAAGAAAAAAAGTTCTATGAATATTCGCAGCGGAAAGAGCTTTTATTCACCGCCTGCGCGGTGATCCGAAAATACCGTTACGATCATTTTAAGGAGGAATGGGATATGGCACTGGATCAGGAAAACAAAGACCGCAGCTATCTGTTTGGACGGCTGCTGGCCATTGCCGAAATCGTAGAGCAAAGCACCTATCAGGGAGAGGACGCCCGGGAAACCAACGCCATGCGGTTCCAGAAGACATTCTCTTTGCGCCCTATGGCAACCTGGCGCTTGCTGGAGGAAAAGCTGAGGCCTTATTACAAGCAGCTAAAGCCCGGATTGTCCGGATATTATAAAAAGCTTACCCAAGAGATCACCGCTCTCCTGGATCCAAAGGATCCGGAGCTGAACAAAAAGCTGGAAGATGTTTACTTGCTCGGCTACTATCATCAAAGAGCCTATCGCAACGCGAAGGCAGAAGATTAAGGAGGAATTTCACAATGAGCGTTTTACAGAACAAGATCGATTTCGTGGCCTTTGCCAGCGTGACCATGGCCAATCCCAACGGCGACCCCTTAAACGGCAACAGCCCCCGAACAGATTATGCCGGCTTGGGAGAGATCAGCGACGTCTGTATCAAGCGGAAGCTTCGGAACCGAATGCAGGATCTGGGAAACCCGATTTTTGTTCAGTCCAGCGACCGCTGCGACGATGGCTGCGGCAGCTTAAGCCAACGCGCCTCCACCGTGCTGGGAAGCACAAAGGGGAGCAGCCCGGAAGAGCTTGCCGCAAAGGCCTGTGAGGCCTGGCTGGACGTGCGTTCCTTCGGGCAGGTATTTGCCTTCAAGGATATAAAGGGCGTTTCCGTAGGAGTGCGTGGGCCGGTCTCCATTCATCAGGGCGTCAGTATCTCCCCGGTGCAGGTCGAGGATATGCAGATCACAAAAAGCGTAAACGGGGAAGATTCCAAGGGAGAAAAAGCTCGTACCTCCGATACCATGGGCATGAAGCATTTTGTCCGGTTTGGTTTTTATCAGCTCAAGGGCTCTATCAATGTGCAGCTGGCGGAAAAAACCGGCTTTACCGAGGAAGACGCCGAAACAGTCAAGGAATGCCTGCGCACCCTGTTTGTCAACGACGCCTCTGCCGCACGCCCGGACGGCTCCATGGAGATCACCCGCCTTTACTGGTGGAAGCACAACTGCAAAGACGGCCAGTATTCTTCCGCTCAAGTCCACCGCAGCGTTCACGCGGAGCTGAAGGATCCTGACACGATTCCCGCCTCCCCCGAGGATTACACGATCACACTGGAGCCCCTTGCCGGGCTGGAGCCGGAGATCTTAAATGGCCTATAAAGAAGACGATTTCCTCCAGCTTTCCGGCTTGCAGCATTTTGCTTTCTGCCGCCGGCAGTGGGCGCTGATCCATATTGAAAACCAGTGGCAGGAAAACCTTCGCACCGTGGAGGGCGACCTGTTCCATGAAAGAGCGCACGATGAGCAGCAGCGGGAAAGGCGGGGAGATACGCTGATCCTTCGGGGGCTTTCTGTCTTTTCCGCCAGCCTGGGGCTTTCGGGGAAATGCGATGTTACGGAATTTCACAGAGACCCGCGGGGCGTTTCTCTACAGGGGGAGGAAGGTCTTTGGCTCCCCTTTCCGGTAGAATATAAGCGGGGCGCTCCGAAAGCCGGAGAAGAGGACACGCTGCAGCTCTGCGCCCAGGCCATGTGCCTGGAGGAAATGCTTTGCTGCTCTGTTTCGGAGGGCGCACTCTTCTATGGCGAGACCCGGCGGCGGTTTCCGGTGGAGTTCACACCGGAGCTGCGAAAGCAGGTACGGGACTTCGCGGAAGAAATGCATCAGTATTTTCAGCGGGGATATACGCCGAAGGGAAAGCCCGGCAAACACTGCAACGCCTGTTCTCTGAAGGAGCTGTGCCTGCCGAGGCTTACCAAAAAGTCACCGGTGAAGGACTATCTTCACAAAGCCATGGAGGAAGCCCTATGAAACAGCTTCTCAACACTCTATTTGTTACCTCAGAGGACATCTATCTTTCGCTGGACGGGGAAAACGTGGTGGCAAACCGGGAAAAAGCCGTGGTGGCGCGATATCCGCTTCACACACTTTCCGGAATCCTCTGCTTCAGTTACGCCGGCGCTTCTCCCGCGCTGATGGGCGCCTGTGCTCAGCGGGGCATCGCCCTTTCCTTCTGTACGCCCCGGGGAAAATTTCTGGCCCGGGTATCCGGAGAAACCAGCGGAAATATCCTGCTGCGCCGAACGCAGTACCGCATGGCGGACGATCCCCTGCAAAGCTGCCGGATCGCGCGAAGCATGATCTTCGGAAAGCTCTACAATTCCCGCTGGAGCATGGAACGTACCCGGCGGGATCACAAGCTGCGGGTAGACGAGGAAAAGCTGAGCGCCGCTTCGCAAGCTCTGAAGGAGCTTCTCCCCTCTGTGCTGCGGGAAACTTCCCCGGACAGCCTGCGCGGGCTGGAGGGCGCCGGCGCCACCGTTTATTTTGGCGTGCTGGACCATATGATCTTAAACCAGAAGGAAGCCTTTTTCTTTCATGGCCGTTCCCGCCGTCCGCCGCTGGATCCCTTCAACGCGCTTTTGTCCTTTGCCTACAGCCTGCTGGCTCACGACTGCGCCTCCGCTTTGGAAAGCGTGGGGCTGGATTCCTACGCCGGTTTTCTTCACCGGGACCGCCCAGGCCGTACTTCCCTGGCGCTGGATCTCATGGAGGAGCTGCGCCCCTGCATGGCGGACCGGTTCGTCCTCACTCTGGTAAATAACAGAAGCATTCAGCCCAGTGATTTTCAAGCCAGTGAAGGCGGCGCTGTTTTTCTAACGGACAATGCCCGCCGCGCATTTTTGAAAAGCTGGCAGGAGAAGAAACGGGAAACCCTTACCCACCCCTACCTGGAAGAAAAGGTTCCCTGGGGGCTGATCCCTTATCTTCAGGCACTGCTTCTGGCACGATACCTTCGAGGCGATTTGGACGAATATCCTCCGTTTTTATGGAAATGAGGCGCTTATGCTGGTTTTGATCACCTACGACGTCAATACGGAAACCCCTGCTGGAAAAAAGCGACTGCGGCAGATCGCCAGGCAATGTGTCAATTACGGCCAGCGGGTGCAGTGCTCGGTATTCGAGTGTCTTCTGGACCCGGCACAGTGCAAAAAGCTTCAGGCAAAGCTGTGCGCCATCATGGACCCGGAGCTTGACAGCCTGCGCTTCTACTATTTGGGTAGCCGCTATGAAAACAAGATCGAGCACTTCGGCTGCAAGGAAACCTACCTGCCGGAAGAGCCCCTGATCCTTTAGTGCGAAGCGGAAGCTGCCGGAGATCCCCCGGGCGTTTCGCACCTAAAATAAGCCAGTTTTCATCATACCGCTTCATTTTAATTTCTGTTTTTTTCACTATTCCGATAGAAATTTTTAAGATTTTGTTTTATTTGTACTTCTCGCAAAGGAATCTCTGTGCACCTTTGCTGTCGCCTCCCTCACGGGAGGCGTGGATTGAAATCGGTTTGATGATGTTCACCCGCGTGGCCCCTTTCAGGTCGCCTCCCTCACGGGAGGCGTGGATTGAAATTGTAATCTCCGGGGATTCAGCCCGGTAATTCTGGTCGCCTCCCTCACGGGAGGCGTGGATTGAAATAGGTTGTACGATCATGTGTTATTACTCCTTTTTAAGTCGCCTCCCTCACGGGAGGCGTGGATTGAAATATCTTAGCACAGGCCGGGGGCTTTTGTCAACACCGTCGCCTCCCTCACGGGAGGCGTGGATTGAAATCTATACTTGATAATAGGCACAGAATTAAGGCAAGTCGCCTCCCTCACGGGAGGCGTGGATTGAAATTTGGATTGTTAACCCGGCACATAAAACGGCTCTCCGTCGCCTCCCTCACGGGAGGCGTGGATTGAAATACGAAGCCCTTGCACAATAAGCGCCCGTTGTGCTAGTCGCCTCCCTCACGGGAGGCGTGGATTGAAATTTACGTGTGCTTAAAGATTGAGTTAACAGTTTTTGGGTCGCCTCCCTCACGGGAGGCGTGGATTGAAATGGGAGGAGGATGCCCTCCGGGGCCTCCTCCGTCCTGTCGCCTCCCTCACGGGAGGCGTGGATTGAAATGATGTTGACCTTTGCGTCCTCGTAACCGACCGCTGTCGCCTCCCTCACGGGAGGCGTGGATTGAAATTCGTCGGAAATCCAGAACGAGCCGATCGACCCGGAGGTCGCCTCCCTCACGGGAGGCGTGGATTGAAATGAGCGACAGGGGGAACCTGCCAGAGAGCATGGCGGGGTCGCCTCCCTCACGGGAGGCGTGGATTGAAATTAAAGTAGCCAAAATGGTGACCGTTGAAGCCAAGTCGCCTCCCTCACGGGAGGCGTGGATTGAAATCCCTTCTCCCATTCCCCCCGCCCCTTCCCGCTGGGAAGGGGGTCGCCTCCCTCACGGGAGGCGTGGATTGAAATTCTTCGGCCTCCCAGCGATCACCAGCGGCGGCGGTCGCCTCCCTCACGGGAGGCGTGGATTGAAATCCCCAGATCATTTCAATGGGAAGCCAGCTTGTAGTGGTCGCCTCCCTCACGGGAGGCGTGGATTGAAATATCATCGGCAAGGTTGCGGAAAAGAACCGCCTGAAGTCGCCTCCCTCACGGGAGGCGTGGATTGAAATAGGATCACGGTCTGCCGCCCCACGCTGGAAGTCGTCGCCTCCCTCACGGGAGGCGTGGATTGAAATGATTAAAGAGGGCGGGGTTGACAGCCTCGCCCTGTCGCCTCCCTCACGGGAGGCGTGGATTGAAATGATTACCGGGAGCTGGCGGACAACGATCATATCACGTCGCCTCCCTCACGGGAGGCGTGGATTGAAATCAGCTTGCTTTTTGCCACCACGTCCACGCCGACCTGGTCGCCTCCCTCACGGGAGGCGTGGATTGAAATGTGAATGGGGTCGTAAATTTCATAAAGACCCTGCCGTCGCCTCCCTCACGGGAGGCGTGGATTGAAATGCCCCCTACGGGATCAGCTTCACCCGAAAAAGCATGTCGCCTCCCTCACGGGAGGCGTGGATTGAAATAGGTATTCCACATCATCGGCATTGTCAGTGTAGCGTCGCCTCCCTCACGGTAGGCGTGGATTGAAATGGAAATCTCCGGCTGGGCGGCTTCCGGGAACTCGTCGCCTCCCTCACGGGAGGCGTGGATTGAAATAAAACATCGGTTGTCAGCTTAAAAAATCCATTGTTGTCGCCTCCCTCACGGGAGGCGTGGATTGAAATTGTGCTCCCCTTCCCAGCGGGAAGGGGCGGGGGGAAGTCGCCTCCCTCACGGGAGGCGTGGATTGAAATGATTAAAGAGGGCGGGGTTGACAGCCTCGCCCTTTGTCGCCTCCCTCACGGGAGGCGTGGATTGAAATTCTTCGGCCTCCCAGCGATCACCAGCGGCGGCGGGTCGCCTCCCTCACGGGAGGCGTGGATTGAAATCTCCGTCTCCCATATCTCCCGGCCCGGTAAATCGCGTCGCCTCCCTCACGGGAGGCGTGGATTGAAATTTTGCTCTGATAATCGATCGTTTGTACAAAAAAGGTCGCCTCCCTCACGGGAGGCGTGGATTGAAATACATTACTTGATAATCAGCCAGTAATTACTTGCCGGTCGCCTCCCTCACGGGAGGCGTGGATTGAAATCATGCCAGCCAAATTAGTACAAAGCTCGTCCAGAGTCGCCTCCCCCACGGGAGGCGTGGATTGAAATCATCACCTCCCCTGTCCGGGGATTGATTTTAATCCGTCGCCTCCCCCACGGGAGGCGTGGATTGAAATCTATTTGACAAACGCCGCAATACCCTGTATACTGTCGCCTCCCCCACGGGAGGCGTGGATTGAAATCACTGATAAGCCCGCGCCGCCTCCCGAACCGATCGTCGCCTCCCCCACGGGAGGCGTGGATTGAAATGGGTGGGGGATTGTCCCTCTACCCTTTTATCTTAGGTCGCCTCCCCCACGGGAGGCGTGGATTGAAATTCTTCCCCCCCTCTTTATACCCTACCACAAAGCAGTCGCCTCCCCCACGGGAGGCGTGGATTGAAATCCGCCTGCGTCGTCTTTTTAAAATATCCCATGGTGGTCGCCTCCCCCACGGGAGGCGTGGATTGAAATAAACACGGTTTCCTGTGGGAGTGCAGATAAGAGCGGTCGCCTCCCCCACGGGAGGCGTGGATTGAAATCACTCTTTGGGCTTGAACCGATCGACCCTGGCTTCGTCGCCTCCCCCACGGGAGGCGTGGATTGAAATATCCCCAATGCTTTCCAGTCTGCGCTGATGCGCGTCGCCTCCCCCACGGGAGGCGTGGATTGAAATTCATACATTCCACCTTTCTGCCCTCGTGACCTCCGGGGTCGCCTCCCCCACGGGAGGCGTGGATTGAAATTACTCAGCTCTTAAACAGTCACAATTCACAAGTAGGTCGCCTCCCCCACGGGAGGCGTGGATTGAAATAGAACGGTGACAGAAACGTCTTTCCGGCTGGCGGGTTGCCTCCCCCACGGGAGGCGTGGATTGAAATGTAACATTCGCAGCTGTTTCAGTGGCCCGGTTGCTGTCGCCTCCCCCACGGGAGGCGTGGATTGAAATAGAGGTTATGAGGCAGGTTTCCTTGGTGTACCGTGTCGCCTCCCCCACGGGAGGCGTGGATTGAAATCCAGTCCTTTTCGTACAGAGCTTTGATCTGATTGGTCGCCTCCCCCACGGGAGGCGTGGATTGAAATGCTTCAACCAGTTCCCCATCTTTCAGCATGTAGGTCGCCTCCCTCACGGGAGGCGTGGATTGAAATTCGGATAGGTAATCTATATTTAGCACCCGCCTGAGTCGCCTCCCTCACGGGAGGCGTGGATTGAAATTTGTTTGATGGTCAATTAAAGTATATTGCTTTTTGTCGCCTCCCTCACGGGAGGCGTGGATTGAAATCTTGATGAACAGCTATAAAGCATAGAAAAAACTAAGGTCGCCTCCCTCACGGGAGGCGTGGATTGAAATCCGGGGCTGATGGCAAGTGCCGCAATGAAGGAAGTCGCCTCCCTCACGGGAGGCGTGGATTGAAATAATACCCTGCGGCCCCTGTTCACCCCGGTTTCCGTCGCCTCCCTCACGGGAGGCGTGGATTGAAATTGCCTCTATGCTTGTATTCTCAGGCTGAGAATCGGTCGCCTCCCTCACGGGAGGCGTGGATTGAAATCCTCCATCGCTTTGTGGTAAATATCCCCGTCTACCTCGTCGCCTCCCTCACGGGAGGCGTGGATTGAAATCGGTAGGCACTCCCGGCGTTGCGTCCGCAAACAGTTATTTGAGGAGGTGAAAAAAGTTGCCTCCCTCACGGGAGGCGTGGATTGAAATTTTGACAGAGCGTTTCATGGCCTTGAGGGCAGCAGCCGCTTTCCAAATGGATGGAGGCGGCTGTTTTTGCGCTTCAGAAGCGCTGAAGTCCTGCTTATCACAGAACGATTTGACAATGCAGGCTTTCCGGGGTATTCTGTATAAAAAGAATCTGCATTGGGAAGTGAAGCTATGAAGAGGCTGTCTTCTAAAAAGCAAATCATTTTAATCATGATGTTTTTCCTTATCCCGCTTTTGGGGCTTTTGATCGGGTACAATCTTTACAATATCAACGCGCTGAACCAGGGTCTGGCGGAAAGCCGGCAAAATACGATTTTACTTTATTCCAACGCCTTCGAGCGCGAATTGAAGGATATCGAAAATTACACCGCCAGTTTTCTTGCCAACGACGCGGATTCTATTCAAATGCGTTACCAAAATTCCATTTTGCAGTCTCATGTGCTGACTATGGGAATCCTGCAAAAATACCGAACAATGATGAATGCCAAAAACGTAATGGCCGCTTTTTTTCTCTATGCCGGCAACAACACTGTTTTCCGCAGAGCTTACCGGTATGAGTACAGCTATCTGGAAAAAACGGAAACGGAAGCATTTGTGCGGCAGGTGCTGCGGGAGGACCCTGATGTGATAAAGCGCGGCTGGTTTTTTCATCAGATAGAGGGCCGTCCCTTTCTGTTTCGCTTTCTGGGCAGCCGCAGCCTTTACAATATCTGTGTAGTGGATCTGGATTATGTAGACACGCCCCAAGAGCTGAAGAAAGGCGCCGGAGAAGAGCTTCTCTTTTTTCTGGACCAGCAGGGAAAGCCCGTTACAGAACAGTCTGTGCTGGAAGCCGCTCAAATGGAGCCCGGCCTTTCCCAGGAGGCCTTTTCCATTGTGGGACAGGGGCCGAAAAAATATTTTCTGGTGCAGACCTATTTTCCCGCCTATGATCTGACGATTGCCCACGCCTCTCCCTATGTTGGGATCCTGATGAATATGAACGCGGTTCAAATCACTTTTTTTGTGGGCTCCGCCATGATTTTGCTGTTGATTTGCTTCAGCTTCTATTTTCTGAAGCGCTTTTTCTTAAAGCCCTTCGATTCTCTGGTCACCACCATGGAACAGATCCGCAATGGCCGTTGGGACGCAAAATTGGAGACCGCGGGGCCTGTGGATGAGTTTGTGCGCCTGCAGAATACCTTTAACGCAATGATCGAGGAAATTCGCTCCCTGAAAATTGCCTCTTACGAGCAGCGGCTGGAACGGCAGCAGGTGGAATTGCAGTATTTGCAGCTTCAGATCCGTCCCCACTTCTTTTTGAACTGCCTGAAAAATCTTTATGCGCTCGTTCAGGGGCGGCAATACGAGCAAACCCAGGAGTTTATCTTAAAGCTTTCGGAGCATCTGCGGTATTTGTTTCGGGAAATGCGTACTCTGGTGCAGATGGAAACAGAGATCAAAAATGTGGAAAACTATATTTCTCTGCAGCGAATGGTCATGCCTGTCCCGCCTGTCTTTACCGTAGAGATCGACGACCGCTTAAACAAGGTTTTCATTCCGCCTCTTTCTCTGCTGACCTTTATCGAAAACTCCGTGAAATATGGAAGCCCTCCGGGAAAGGCACTGGAGCTTCACACAAAAATTGTCCTGCTGCAGGATAGTGAGGAAAGCTATGTGAGCATAACGATTCGCGATAACGGCGGGGGCTTTCCCGAAGAGATCCTGCGGGTTTTACAAACCGACCTGGGCGAAATGGGAACGCATCTGGGGATCCAGAACGTTTATCGAAGGTTTCGGCTGCTTTACGGGGAAAAATGCGTCTTTTTCTTTTCCAATCGCTGCGGAGCAGAAATTGAAATTTATTTCCCCTATGATCCAAACGGAGAAAACGGGAGGGAGCTTTTATGCGAGTGCTGATTGTGGACGACCAGCTCCATGTGGTAAACGGAATTGCGGCCGGTATTGATTGGGACAAGCTGGGGGTAACGGAAACCCTTTGCGCCCACAGCGCCTTTGAGGCCAGGCAGATTTTTTCCGAGCACCCGGTAGACGTTATGCTCTGCGATATCGAAATGCCGGTGGAAAGCGGCATCAGCCTGTACCACTGGGTAAAGGAGCAGAAATTTGCCACAGAATGTATTTTTCTCACCGCTCATGCCGATTTTTCCTATGCGCGGGAAGCCCTTCGCCTGGAAAGCTTCGATTATATCCTGCAGCCTGCCAGATATGAAGAAATTCAAAATGCTCTTGCCAGGGCTATAAGCCATCTAAAGGCCAAGCGTGAGCTGGCGCTTTACTCCTCCTATGGTCACGGCGTTTCCAAAAACCGCTCTGCGCTGCTGGACGGAATATTCCAGGACTGCCTTTTGAACCGGGAAAACAAGCTTTCCGATTTGCGCGCCCGGGCGGGGCAGTGCGGGATCCCTTTCTCCGGCGGGCAAAAATCCGCCTGCGGGCTTTTACAGCCGCTCTCTTGGGAGAAGGGCACAGCGCCCTGGGAGGAAGAGGTTTTGCGCTACGCTTTGGATAATATTCTTACGGAGCTTTTCCATACTTACCGGTATTCCCTTTTGCTGGTTCGCGCTCAGGATGATTTTTATCTTCTTGCCTCCCCTCCGGAGGGGAGCCCCTACCGGCAGGAAACCGTCCAAAATCAGCTTGCGGCGTTTCTCACGGTTTCTCAGCGGGAGCTGGGCTTATCGGCCGCCTGCTATTGGACGGAGCTTGAGCCGGGCAGCTCCCTGGCGGGCGGGGCGGAAAAGCTGCAGGCACGGAAAAAAGACAACATTTTGTTGTCCGGCGGTCTTTTCTTTGTGGGAGAAGCGTCCGGCGTGGAATCTCCCGTGTCTTTTGAGAGCCAGCTGAAGCGGTGGGAGCATTTTCTGACCGGCGGCAACGTTCTCCCGGTTCGGGAGGAAATTTACCTCTGGCTGGAAAAAAACGCCGGGGAAAACCGGCTGACCGCCAGGGATCTCAAATACTTTTATCAGGGCCTGATCCGCATGTTTTCAGTGGCCGCGGATCAAAGACAGATCCACTTTCAGGAAATTCTTTCCTCCTCTGAGCTTTTGGACCAATATCTGACGGCCTATGAATCGGTGGACGGCGTGAAAAACCTGGTAGATCATGTGATCCCCTATTTTCTGGAAGATCCCACGGAGGAGAACCAAAAGCAGATCGACCGCGCGATCCAATATATTTACGATCATATCGACAAGGAAATAAACTGCGCGGAAATTGCCCGCCACGTGTTTTTAAACCCCGATTATCTGTCGCGGGTCTTCAAAAAGGAAACGGGTCTCTCCCTGAAAAAATTTATCATTTTGGAAAAAATGAAGCTGGCGAAAAGCCTGCTGCGCAGCACCGCCCTGCCGATCAGTACCATTTCCCTGCGGGTGGGCTACAGCAATTTTTCTCATTTCTCTCAAAGCTATAAAAAGGCGATGGGGCTCACGCCGGAGGAAGAGCGAAGGGCCTGAATGCGTGAAAAGAAATGCGGAAAAACTTTTCTGCTTTTTTGCCGCCCGGCCCTCCAGTGGTGCTTTGAGATCAGAAAAGCAACAAATCAGGTAGGATTTTCAACAGCATTGGCGGCCATTGGCCGGTGAATATCCCAAAAGTCAATAACGGAGGTCGCTTTTTTGGTGGCCTCACCGGCTCCGACTCCTTTACAATAAAACCCAGAAACGCAGGGCTGCCTGCTGCAAAAAAGGAGAGAGAACCATATGAAGATGAAACGAACATTCGCCGGTCTCCTGGCTGTCTTACTGCTGCTTGCGGTTTTTTCAGGCTGTGACGGCGGAACCCGTCCAAGCTCTTCCGCGCCCGATACACAAGGCTCCGGGGATAGCACGCCGAGCAGCGTGTCCCAGTCGAAGGAGCCGGAGGAAGAGCCCTATGTTGTAAACGTAATGAATATCCACAGCGCCAAAACGGAGGACTGCGAGGAGGTTTCCGCTTACATCAGCAGCCTGACCCGCGACCTGGTAGGCGCGGAGGTTCAAATCATTCCGGGCATCACCTCCGAACAGATCAATTTGGCCCTTACCTCCGGAGAAAAAATGGATATCCTTGGAGTTTTTTCCTGGATCTCTCCGCTTTCCAGCCTGGTGGCCAACGGACAGCTCCTTCCCATGACGGGGCTCCTGGAGGAATACGGCCAGGAAACCCTGGGGATGATCAGCGAGGCCGACTGGAAATGCGTTACCTTTAACGGCGAGATCTACGGCGTTCCCATGAACAAGGATAAAGCCCAAAGCAAAGCGCTTCAGATGAGCAAGAAATATGTGGATCAGCTGGGGATCGACCCCACAACCATTCACACCATGGACGATGTGGAGGAGGTCCTTCGCAAGGTCAAAGCCGAGCTGCCCGATGTTTACCCGCTGGTCAGCAACGGCGGCGGCTCCATCATCCACATGATCCCGGTGGACGACCTGGGAGACGGCCTGGGCGTTATCGTTGACGCCACCAAAGGCGATACCACGGTGGTAAATCTCTATGAAACCGCAGAGTATAAGGAATTTGCCGACCGGATGCACCGCTGGGCTCAGGAGGGGCTGATCATGCCGGACGCTTCCAGCAACACCTCGTCCATCGAACAGCATTTGGGCGCCGGTACAGGCTTCGCCGGTTTTGTTACCTCAAAGCCCGGCGCGGTACTGCAGGCCAGCCGCGAGGCCAGCGCCGATTTGGTGCAAAGCCAGATCGTAGAGCCCTTCTCCACAACGACCATGGTAGCGTGTCCCTATTCCATTGCGGCCAGCTGTGAAAACCCGGAAAAGGCCATGCAGGTACTGAATTTGATGTATACCAACGCCGACATTTCCAACGCCTTTATCTATGGTCTGGAGGGGAAGCACTATCAATGGATCGACAAGGAAAACAATGTGGTGGATTACGCCGATGGCGTCACCACGGAAAACACCGGCTATTCCGTGCTTGGCTGGGCCTGGCCCAATCAGCAGGTGGGCGCCATTTGGAACGGAGACGATCTGGATATCTGGGATCAGCTCAGCGAATTTAACGCTACCGCCGCCGCGTCTCCCGCCAAGGGCTTTGTTTGGGACAATTCTTCAGTGTTAAACGAGATCACCGCCTGTCAGAATGTTGTCACCAAGTACCAAACCGGCCTGGAAAGCGGAATTTTGGATCCGGACGAGACCCTGGCTCAGATGAATCGCGAGCTGAAGGACGCCGGACTCGATACCATCATCGCCGAAAAGCAAAAACAGCTGGATACCTGGCTTGCTTCCCAGGAATAGCTTGACAAATCAAGGCGGAGGTGCGGGGCACTTCCGCCTTTCTTATTAAGGCAATCCCGCACAAAGACCGGCCAGAGGCCTTTGTACACAATTTGCTTGCATATTTTCCGTCATAGCACACAACTTGCGCACAATCTTTGTGCGGTGTTGCCTTAAATTCAATGAAGGGAGAAAGCCATGAGAAGAAAAACGAAGCATTCCTCGAAGCTTTTTCGGTATCTTCCCCTTTATCTCATGATGCTGCCCGGCTGCGCCTATTTGATCATCAACAACTATATCCCCATGACCGGGATCGTGCTGGCCTTTAAGCAGTATCATTTTAAGACGGGAATTTATCACAGCCCCAATGTCGGCTTCAAAAACTTCAAATTCCTTTTTACCACAAAGGACGCCTGGGTAATCACCCGCAATACCATTTGCTATAATCTGGTCTTCATTTTACTGGGAACGGTTTTGGCCGTCGGAGTGGCGATCTTACTGAATGAGATCCGGGCAAAGCTGGCAAAAAAGCTTTACCAGACTGTTATCCTGATCCCGTTTCTCATTTCTATCGTCATTGTCAGCTATTTGGTTTACGCTTTCTTAAACACGGAAAACGGGTTTCTCAATAACGGAATTCTAAAGCCGTTGGGGAAAAGCCCCATTTCCTGGTATTCCTCGCCTCAATACTGGCCGGTGATCCTGGTGATCGTCAATCTTTGGAAGGGACTGGGGTACAACTGCATTTTGTTTTACGCCACCCTGCTGGGGATCGACCGGGAGCTGTATGAAGCTGCTGTCATAGACGGCGCCAGCCGCTGGCAGCAGATCAAGCACATCACGCTGCCCGGGCTGAAAACCACCCTTGTCATTTTGACCCTGATGAGCATCAGCAAAATATTTTATTCCGATTTCGGTCTGTTCTACCAGGTTCCCATGAACCAGGGGACTCTTATGGATGTGACCAATACCATCGACACCTATGTGTATCGCGGCCTGATGACGTCCACCAATTTGGGGATGACGGCGGCGGCGGGACTGTACCAATCCTTTGTGGGCTTTGTGTTGGTCGTTACGGCAAACCTGGTCGTGCGAAGGATAGATCCCGAAAGCGCGCTGTTTTAGGAAGGGAGTGTGTATTCATGGTAGAAAAAAACAGGGGCTTTCAGATTTTTGCCCATACCGTTATGATCCTGTTGACGCTTTTTTGCCTTCTCCCCTTTCTGCTTTTGATCGTTTCCTCCGTCACCAGTGAAACCAGCCTGATCCGCACGGGCTATTCCTTTTTTCCCGAGGAGCTCAGCTTAGACGCTTACCGCTATCTTCTGGTCGATTCCACCGCCATTACCCGCGGCTATCTGATTTCCGCCGTGGTCACGGCCTCAGGCACGCTGCTGAATTTGTTTTTAACCGTCATGCTGGCCTATCCCCTTTCCCGAAAGGATCTGCCCAAGCGAAATCTGTTTGCCTTTTTTCTTTTCTTTACCATGCTCTTTAACGGCGGCCTTGTGCCGACTTATATCATGTGGACCCAGAGCTTTCATATCAAAAACACGATTTTTGCCCTTTTGGTGCCGGGACTTCTGCTGAATGTCTTCAATGTGATCATGATGCGCACCTATATCAGCGCCAATATCCCCGACGCCGTGATCGAGGCAGCCCGGATCGACGGGGCGGGAGAGTTTCGCCTGCTTCTGCAGATCGTGATCCCCATGTCGCTGCCCATTGTAGCTACCCTGGCCCTTTTGGCGGGGCTTGCCTATTGGAACGACTGGTTGAACGGGCTTTATTATATTACGGACGACCGCCTGTTCAGTATTCAGGTCATTCTGAACCGTATGCTGGCCAAAACGGAAATGCTCAAAAAAGCCGCCACCTCAGGAGTTTCCATGGGCCCCATGCCGGAGGTGGGAATCCGAATGGCTGTGGCTGTTCTGGGGGCTTTGCCGGTTTTGGCCACGTATCCCTTCTTCCAGCGCTATTTTGTAAAAGGCATCGCCATCGGTGCCGTGAAAGGATGACAATATGGAGCTTTTTGAGTATCAAAACAGCACCCCTGTGTGGGTGAGCTTTGAGAACCCCACGGGCCTGCCCGGCGCAGGGGGGCGGGAAAATCACGGCGCAAAGGGCCATCCCTTTGAATACTTCCCCGCGGGAGAGGAAAAAATTCTCTGTGATGTGGACGGCCCCGGCGTGATCCGCCGGATCTGGTTTACTTTGGAGGACCGAAGCCCTCAAATGCTTTCCGAAATTTTTCTCTGCGCTTATTGGGATCACGAAGCCGAGCCTTCTGTCTGCGTTCCCATCGGTGAGTTCTTTTGCCTGGGAGGTTCCATGACCGCCTTTGAAAACCGGTATTTCGCTTCTCCGGAGGGCCGCTCCTTCCTGTGTACTCTTCCCATGCCCTTCCGCAAGCATGGAAAGCTGGTGCTGGAGAACCGCTCCGCACAGGATAACGGCCATCTGTTTTTCGATGTGGCTCTGACAAAAGAGGCTGTTTCGGACAGCGCACTTTATTTCCACACAAGCTATACGCCCCCCGTAAAAAATCCTTTGGGAAGAGATGTTTCCATTCTGCCGGAGGTTTTGGGAAAGGGCCGCTTTTTGGGAATGAACGTGACCATTGCTCCCAGCCGGGACTATGGGGATTCCTGGTGGGGAGAGGGCGAGGTAAAGATCTATCTCAACGGGGAAGCCACGCCCTCCCTGGTAGGAACCGGAACGGAGGATTATATCGGTACCGCCTGGGGCCAGGGCAGGTTCTTTACCTCTTGTCAGGGCTGTGCCGGCATCAGCGGGGAAAGCGCGTCCTTCTACCGCTTCCACACCCCGGACCCCATCTTTTTTGAAAAGGGCTGCCGGGTGGAGCTGCAAGCCATTGGCGGCGCTCCGAAAGCGGCGGTCAAAGCCCTGGCGGAGCAGGGAGCGGAGCTGATTCCACTGGCCTATGATCTGGGAGGGTTTATGACCCACCTTTATCAGAAGGAATGGAACTGGGACAGAATTCCCGACGAAGGCTTTATCACTTTTTACCGCCGGGACATCTTTTCTTCCGTAGCCTATTATTATCTGGCACAATAGCTCAAAAATCCGTACACGTATCCTATCGGTACAAGCTCTTATTCTGCGCCTCTTTGGCAAAGAGATTTTCAGAGGAAAAGGGGCTGCTGCAAAATGCGCTATTTTGCAGCAGCCCCTCTTTGTGATTCTGTTTTCGGCCGGGCTTTTTACCAGGGCCTGTTTGAAACCGGAGAAAATGACGGTTTTTGTATAAGGGAAGACAGCTTCCAGGCGAAAGCTGCAAAACAGGCTGCCGCCTGGCAAAGGCTTCCAACACAGAAAACGCCCCCATTGGATAAAGAAAACGTTATTTGCGGTTGGTCAAACAAGGACTGGCCAGACGGCGCGTCAGTTTTTCCTTACAGCTCCCTTTTGCTGCTGATGATCTTGCTCAGCTCTTCCATGAAGCTGTTGATATCCTTGAACTGGCGGTACACGGAGGCGAAACGGACATAGGCCACCTCGTCTACCGTCTTCAGCTTTTCCATGGCATAGGTGCCGATCCGCTGGGAAGAAACCTCCCGATCCAGGGAATTCTGGAGCAGGTTCTCGATCTCATCTACAATGCGTTCCAGGGTATCCACCGATACGGGCCGCTTCTCGCAGGCGCGCAAGAGGCCGCCCAAAAGCTTATTGCGGTCAAAGGTTTCCCGGGATTTATCCTTTTTGATCACCACGATCGGTACGCTTTCGATGATCTCATAGGTGGTAAAGCGCTTGCCGCATTTCAGGCACTCCCGGCGGCGGCGGATCCGCTCCCCTTCATCGGTGGGGCGGGAATCGATCACACGGCTTTCCGTATAGCCGCAGAATGGACATTTCACAGTCTGGCACCTCCTGAATACTCATACATACTGTTATTGTTAGTATTATACACTACCACATGTGGAAAAAGCAAGAAATTCAGGAAAAAAAGTCGTCTGAAAAGCAGCTTTCCACCATCAGGCGGGCCGCTTCCAGCTCCTCCGGCTGAGAAAAATTCCGCCGGTACACCTCTGTCACAATCGTTTCCTGATAGGAAATTCCTTCCAGCGTCTTTCGGAAGGAGGAAAAATCAAACGCTCCCGCGCCGGGCAGCAGGCAGGGCGCGCCGGGCTTGTGATCGCTGAGATGAACGTGGGCAAGCCTGTTTCCCATGGCTTCCGCCATTTCCTTTGGGGTACAGCCTGATTGAACGCATTGCTTCACGTCCAGCACAAAAGCGCAGTCTTCCTGCAAATACTCCCTCATGCCTTTGATAAAATCAGGATCGCTGCTTCTGTGATCCCGCACATTTTCCTGGGCGGGCCTCGCTCCGGAAGAGGCAAGGAAACGGGTCAGCTGCCCGAACCGCTCCCAATAGGCTTCTTCGGAAAGGGGCCCCGCACCCTGACGCTGGCCGTGGAGCACCACATATTTCCCGCCCAGATAGGCCGCCGCTTCCGCATACCGACCATACAGCCGGAACCCCTCCTCGGTGCGCCGGGAATATTCCCCGAACAGCAGCAGGCTTTCCATGGGGCTGGTAAAGGGGTGAACAGAGCAAAAGGAAGCGCCGTATTCCTCCGCCCTCCGCTTCAGCTCCCGAAGGAAAGGCTTTTCCAGCTCTTCAAAGGCATTTAAGAACACCTCGAACCGCCGGTAGCCCAAGGAAAGAAGAAGGGCAAGGGCCTGCTCCGTTTCCATGGGGTACAAGCAAGCCGTGCTGATCCCGGTTTTCAAAAGAAAGTCCTCCCTTCCTGCCGGATAACATAAAGGCAACTCCGACAAGATATGCGTACAGTTTTCTCCCATCGGTACAAGCTCCAAGTGTGAAATTTCCTATTCGGTAAAGTCTATCTGATACCATGTACCGTGATCCGCCAGCGTGCCGTCTGTGAGACGCAGCCGAAGGATCACCGTGTTTTCATCGCTTTCGTCCACGTGGCCGTTATCGTACCACTCGGCAAACACCGCCCGCAGCTTATCCGCCAGCTCCGCGTTCTCCGGCAGGCGAAGCCACCCCAGGCTTTCCCCCAGGGCATGGCCCGTAAATCAGTCTCCGCAAATGGCGGCACGGGGATTTTGCTCCAGCTGTCGCATTTTCCCGGATCCCGCATGGGTGATAACATAAAAGGAGCCGTCTTCATAGCAGCTGTTGACCGCCCGTACAAAGGGAACCTCCCCCGCCGTTGTAGCCAAAGCGATCAAAGCATCGCGCCCGAACCTTTGCTCCATGATCTCCAGCGCCTTTTGCCTTGCCTGCTGTTCCATGAAACCCGTCCCCTTTCACGTCTCTGATGTTTCTCATCATACACTTTTTTCCGGCGGCCCGCAAGGCTTTTTCTCCCCCTTCTGCTTTTCCATGCCGGCGCCTCCTGGTTAGAAGATAAGCTCTGTAATTCTTATACAACACGACTGGCAGCTCATTTATGACAGAATGTCACAGGCTAAAGGCTGTGATCGACCAGCAGAAGGGAACCGAAACGAGAGCGTCCGAGGATAACCTTGGGCACTCCCTTTCCCTTATTGGCCCTCAACAAGCTGCGCCGTGTATATACCGGGGTATTGCTTGCTACTACTACCAGGGCCTATCAATGAGAGTTGACTGTCATTCATATTGGCGGTATACTTGGTTCATGAGAAATATGGGTTTGGAGGGTTTGCGCTATGAAAAAATTTGAGAAGGAGACCCTACGTGAAATGCTTATAAAGGGAAACCTTCGGGCAGCAATGACGTATTGGAAACAGTTCCCGGAAACGGCAGCACTCTATCAAAAGGGTGTGGACTTGTATCAAAAAGAACACTACCTGACTTATGATGTAGATACGGAACTGAACGAAATCCTCTTGATCTATCAGAAGTATTACCGGGAGGTCTTTTATTTGGAGCTGCCTGCCGAAGAAACTGCGCAACGGCTGCGGGAACGGTTGGCAGAACTGTTTCAAACAGCGTCCGATGCTTCGCTGGACAAGCTGGAGGAAATGGCAGAAACGGCGTTCCACCGGAAGTCATTTTACGCTCTGACAGGACGAACCAGTGGATACTACGGTCCGTATATATGGAAGGTCGAGGAACTGAGACATTATAAGGTGGAGCTGCCGGAGAGCAAGCAGGACTACGCTGTTAAATTTCTGGACGGGTTCATTATGAAAAGCTGGCTGGACTACATTTCCTTTGGCGAAACGGGCACTGGCGGCTGGTCCAATGGCGATGGCTTGATTCACTGCGTCAGAGCCGCTTATGATCTGGAGTCAGAAGATTTCCAAGTGTCCCTTCTGAAACACGAAGCTCAGCATGCCATGGACCAAGCCCGCTATAAGGGCATCACAAGCGAGGAACTGGAATACCGCGCCAAGCTGGTAGAATTGATTTATTCCAGAGAGCGGAAAATGCTGAAGCGTTTCGTGAGTCAGGCCGATGTAACAAAAACAGGCAATGGGCATGGATTAGCTGCGGAGCGCATTGTGAGAGGATTTGAGATATGCTTAAAAAAAGACAGAGGCAGTCTGGCCGAACTCCCTATTGAAAATGTCCAGAAGATCGCTCAGTCGCTTTTTTCAGAGAGCAGTGAAGAAATAGCGGCAAAATACCGCTAGGGTTTGCTTGAAAATAGAGGAAAAGACGAATTTTTGATCAGAAGTGGTCAATTTCAAGGAGAAAACCGCCTCACTCCTCCTGTCCCGGAAGAGGAAAGTCCGGAATCCCGGTGGGGCCCGGAGAAGAGGGAGGCGCAAGCTCGGGAATAGACAGCACCGAGGGAATAAATCCGATCAAGCGGGCATCTCCGCAATACCAGAGCCCGTTCTTCAGAACGCCCCGGGTAGAAAAGCGATAGGTCTCTGTCCGGTACCGGGTGTGAATCTCCACGGTACCGGCAATGCCATAATCCATATTGGTGATGGCTTCCTCCGGTAGAATGTAGCTGTAGCGATACTCGTTCAACACTTCGATCGCCCGCTTTGTCCTGTCCTCGCCGGGATAGCGGTTCATCTCGATCCCGCTTTCGGGGTCGATCAGGGAAATCCGAATCAAATCTTCCTCGGAAAGGCAAAAAAGCTGCCCCGGTTCCATTTGCAGCTGCTTGAGGCTACAGCGTCCATAATCGAAAAGGAAGAAAAGCTCAAGTCCCAGAAGCAGGACATAAGCGCCAAGCTGTACCCACTTTTTCCAGCGCTTTTTAGCCCTCTGTTCCATATTGACTTCCCCCTTCCTCCAGAAACTCGTGACAAACAGAAAGCAGGGCCGAGGTATCCCCGATAAACCTGCGCCGAAGATGCGTCAATTCTCCGTTTTCGTAGAGATAAACCGAACAGGAAAATTTGTCGGAAACAAAAACTATTCCAATAGAAACATAGTATTTCTGTAAGGAAGGCGTCTCAGAAGACGCCTGAGGATCCATTGGATTGATGAATTTGCTTTTCCGGTAGCGAAAGCCGTTTAAGGCATCGACTATTCTGCCGATCTGTTCCGGAGTTTCCAGAGAGACTTCTTTTACAGTTACCCCCTCGTTAGAACAGAGACAAAGCTCGATTCTTTGTACATCTCGGGTCTGAAACCGAAAGGCCTGTCCCGGTTCCAGCGGCGGTTCCTCCGGGCGAACAGAAGAAAAGAACAACATCTCCGCGATTCCGGCGATCAGGAGGAGGAGCAGCGGGAGAAGGAAAAGAGCAGTGCGTCTTCTGTCGTTTTTTTGCTTTTTCATAGTGGATCCCCCCTTTCTCCTTTATACAATGCTCACAGGAAAAGCACTCACTGAAAAGGGAAAAGGAGAGAGAAGCTCCCTCTCTTTTTTGCGGTTATTTTTTCAAATCCATCAGCTTTTGAAAAAAATCTGGACCGCCGTAATACCATACCTCGCCAATCAAAATGCTATTTTCCCGAAGAACACAGTAAAGTCGGGCGCTGTCCTTTTTTTCAATCCAAATAGCACCTGTGGTAGGCGGCTTACCGGCATTTCGAAAATCTGGGCCGGGAGCTGTATGGGTGTATCGGAAGGAATTGAAATGCTCTGTCAGTTCTTCAACTTCTTTCTGAGAGTCAAAGCGATATACTGGAGTAGGCGAGCCATATTTTCGATACAGCGCCGGATCTTCATTCCGCACGGAAATAGAGCTGATTTGAGAAGGGGCAAGGTCAAAAATTCTTCTTTCAAATGGAGAAAAGGTAGTAAACTCCACCGGCCTGGGAACCACGTATTTTGCATAGACCATTCTTCCCAGCGCGAAAAGGCTTACTCCCAGGAACATAATGATCAGGAAAAGCGGAATTTTCCGCTTTTTGCTATTCTTTTTCTTTCCCTTCTGCTCTTCCAGGCTGGCGCCTCCTTTTAGAACTTGTACCAACAAGATACACCACACAATTCTATACGTTAGCCGTAACTTGTACAGCATTGCCTTAAGAGGTCACAAGGCTACTGAGCTCGGACAGCGTTATGCTGTCTCCTCCGTACCAGAGTCCATCAATCAGGAAACCTTCCCTGGCAAAAATATAGCTTTCCCATTGCCAGCCGTTATGAATCCGGAGCTCAAAGCCGTCCTCCAGGTCTGCCCGTTCTTTGTCAAAGAAAAAGACATAGGAATATCTGTAAGCATTGAGGGCATCTATAGCCCAGGCCAGCGTTTCCTCATCTTGAACGACTGTCTTTTTTCCGCTTCGGCGCTCCACAAGCTCTATGGTGGAAACCGCGTTCCCGGAAAGGCGGAATATCCGGCCGGGCTCCATTTGATTTTTGCTCCACAGCCGGACACAGCCGGAGATCACCAGGCATACCGCCGCCAGTGCCAAGAGAAAATAAAGGGTAAAGATCATCCGCTTTTTTCCGGCTTTCTTTGCTTCTAAAAGTTTCATCAGCGCGTTCCTTTCCGGTCATTACAGAAGCTCCATCAGTTCCCGTAAAGAATCCTGCTCGCTCAGGTACCAGTAACCGCCTATCCGAATCCCGTTTTCCCGAAAGGTAACTACCGCGGAATAAGCGGGGGGAGCCCTTTCGGAAACGCTTTGCAGGAAAAAGCTGTACTCGTTTTTTCCTCCTACCGGTTCTTCATAGACCACGGACTGATACCGAAAGCTTTCCAGGCAGGACAGCGCTTTTGCAAGCTCTTCCCCGTTAAGCTCCCTTTTGTTGGAAGCGCCGCTCCTTAAGGTAAGGCCCGTCACGGCTTCTTTACGAAAGCGAAATAGCTGCCCGGGCTCCAAGGGGGACTCTTGTGAGAAAGGGGTGCCTGTACAGGCGATCAATGAAAGCCCGATGGCAAAAAGAACGGTGATAGAAAGAAAAAAGATTAAATGCTTTTTGGTAGTTTCCATTTGCTGCATGTTACTGCTCCTTGCTTTACCTTGAATTATCCATAAAATTTTACCTCCCAATAAGGAGTTGTATTATATTGTGAAAATAATTGACTTGCGTCAATATATCGCGGAGTAACCACATGACCATCACATACCTTTAAGAAAACTTTCTTTAAGTTACTGTTTTGTGTATTATAAATACGATTATAGGCATAGGCAACTAAATGATGTGTTCCATAACATTCATGGCCAACCAGCATTACATACATCAGACGATCCGCTGTGGTTGCATTTACTATATTTTCATAGGTTATTTCATATGGCCCAAAAGTTTTCATTTTTGTCCCTGGTGCTATGCCAAACTGCCGGAAAGAGGCTTCGATAAACTTATTTGCAGTTTCGCCTTTTGTTCCTCCATTAGGGTCATTTATGTAATAGTTTGGAGAAGCAGTTTTACTTGCCGCAAGTATTTTTTCAAATATTTCCGCATAAGATTTGTTGATAAGCGAAGAATTTCCATATTTCTTTCCGTACATTGATAAAATATTTGTAATTGCTACAGGTCCGCAGTGATTATAGTAATGAATCCCTTTATAGTTTTCAAATAAACTAACTCTAGCGGAACTGGCATATTCATCCCAATGATTTGCATGGTTACTATATTTCCATGTCCCACCATACGTATTTGTCGCATATTCATATACGTCAATAATATCTTCTCCATATTTGTTGGAAAGTGGAGAAATCCCAGCCTCTCCGGCAGAAACAGCTTGCTTAGTCTCCGAAATAGCTTCTGCCAGCTCTGTGGAAATATTATCTGGGCTACGCAGCTCCATCAATCCGCAGGACAGCTTTTGTTTGGGTATAGCTATTCCATCAACACTGACTACTGTGTTACCACCTTGATCTGCAAAATAGTCCAAGCCACCGGCGTAAATGATTTTAGAATTTTCCTGAAGAGGCAGTTCCTCATAAATCGGTTCCGCTTCGTCCGCCCATTCCAAAATGATATTGGGCACGTCCGCATAGGCGGAGATTACAAGATAGCCCTGGGTCAGCTCCGCGGTGTAGCTCACCACGTTTTCCCCGGTCTCATCATACAGGGGAACAAGCTTTGTGACAGCGGTTTCCGAATTCCAGCAGGTGGTGCCGGTTTCTATCATGTCCCGCACAAAAAATTCCGCAATGTATTTTGCCGCTTCCTCCCCGATAAACAGGTCGCTGTCCGTGATCCACCCCTGCACCGGCGATACCGCGTTGGCGGGAACGGAAGCGCACAGCACGAAAACCACTGCCAGGAAAAGCGAAACGAACCGGTTACGCAATTTCTTTTCATTTTGTTACCTCTTTTCTTCGTGCCAGGCTATCGGCATAGACACAATAAGCCCGGGAAAGCATCTGGTTTTTCAAAATCCGGAAAACGTGTGGAACCCATTGAGATCCTGCGCCGAAGCATTCATACATGCTCTTGGGCTTCAACGCCTGTCAGCCCTTTGACCCTTTGATTCTTTTCCCTCCCCTCCTAATCATGTAAAATGATTCTACCTTAACTTTCATTTTATGCCGAACAAAGAATATTGTCAAGTAATTTTTTCTGAGTTGAATAAATTTTTATGCACTTTGCGCATTTGCGTTGACCCAGCTATTAGAAATCCCTATCAGCTCTTCTAAAACAGCAGAGAAAACGGCCCATTGCAGGAGTAATTCCCGCAATGGGCCGATTCATTTTTTCAGCTTGATGCGCCGCGGTAAGAAAGCGGCTTGTCCGGCTTGCGAAACCCGCCCCGCCCGGCAGGTTCATAAGCGGCGAAAAAGGATATCCGGCTACTTCAAAATCAGCCGGGTCTCGCCGGGGTTCAGGGTGGGGAGTTTTGCTTTGATTTTGGGGTGAGAAAGCTCCTCCCGCACCATATCCCGCAGCACGGTGCCCCGGTTGGAGCCATGGATCACCCGCAGCTCCGTGACGCCGGGCTGAGCATGGTCCAGCCAGTTCAACAGCAGCGTCCGGGCGTCCTCCAAATAGACCCCGTGCAAATCCACGCTCATCACAGGCCCTTCCCGCCGAAACCGCATGGCTTATTCCCCGCTTTCAGGCCGGACAGCCTGCTCGGAAAAGAGCTTCTTCCGGCCGGTAAAGAGAATGAAAAAGCCCACGAGGAACAGCAGCGCAAGGCTGATGACGCCGATGGAATCCCGCCCGGTCAGTTGAGTGAAGAAGGCCACCAGCAAGGGGCCGATCACGGCGGCGAACTTGCCGAAAATATCAAAGAAGCCGAAATACTCATTGGAACGCTCAGCGGGAACCAGCTTGCCGAAATAGGAACGGGAAATGGCCTGAATGCCGCCCTGCACGGTGCCCACCAGAAACGCCATGCACCAGAACAGGGTCAGAGAAAGGCTCAGGGCGGAAGCGTCTCCGGGGTGCTGCTCGATGTTGAAGCCCATAAAGAAGCCCACCACACAAATGCAGAAATACACCGCGATGGCCCCGCACAGGATATTCACAGAGCCCAGCTTTCCCGCCAGTCTGCCGAACAGAATGGAGAAGGGCACCGCCACGATCTGCGTGACCAAGAGGGCCAGAATCATGCTTACGGTGTCAAGCCCCAGCTTGGAGCCGTAGGAGGTGGAAATGGAGATCACGGTGTTCACGCCATCGATATAGAAGAAATAGGCCACCAGGAACAGGAAGATCCCCTTGTGGGAAAAAATATCCTTCGCCGTGCGCCACAGGTTGGAAAAGGTGGAGCGCACCAGGTTTTTCCGGGGCTCTATGTAATGCAGCTGCTTCACGTTTTTCAGGGCGGGAATGCTGAACACCAGCCACCAGACGCTGGTAAGCACGATCACCAGCCGGAAAGCCAGGGGGTTATCCATGCCCATCATAACCAAAATGACAATGGAGATCAAAAAAGGAATGGTGCTGCCGCCGATATAGCCCATGGCATAGCCCCAGGAGGAAACACGATCCATGCGCTCCGGGGTGGTAACATCGGTAAGAAAAGCGTCGTAAAACAGGCAGGAGCCGGAAAATCCAATGTGGGACACCACATAGCCCACCAGCAGCAGGCGGTAGTCCCCAGTAAAGGCGTTGAACAGGGTAAAGGCCACGCCCAGGAATAAAAACCCGGCAAATAGTTTTTTCTTGTGGCCCTTGTGGTCTCCCAAGGCCCCCAGAATAGGCGCCAGGATCGCTACCAGGAAGGTGGCGGCAGAGGTACCGTAGGACCAGAGCACCAGATTATCCGCGCCGTTTGCCTGACAGACGCTGGCAAAATACAGCGGGAAAATGGCCGCCAGCATATTGGTGGCGTATACGGAATTGGCCCAGTCGTACAGGATCCAGCTTTTCTCGGTTTTGGTAAATTTTCTGTCGTTTGCTTTCGCCATAAAAGGCGCCCCCTCCTGATTCGCCGGGCTTTTCTCTGCCCCGGTTTTTTCCTGCTCCTATCATCTCATATTTTCACTAAGTTTACAAGTGAAATTTTGAAATTTTAAGGAGAATTGACAAGAAGGTTTAGAATTGGGCATTTTTCAGAGTGACGGGAGAAAAGTATGTGAGAGGCGGGTAAATGATAGTTTAATGGCGAACCGCCGCTGGTACTCGTATCCCTACTTGGTGCGGGAAAATGATTTCTGACCCGACCGCAGGGACACCGCTAAATTATAGTTTAGCGAACAGTTCCCTCCTGTCATTCTGAGGAACGAAGTGACGAAGAATCTCGACCATGATTCTGGGGAAAAGGGCGAGATTCTTCACTTCGTTCAGAATGACAGGTGGGAGGTGAGTGGCTCACCACCAAATTCCAATTTATCTGCTTACTAACGGTCGGGCCAGTGATTAACTTCCCGCACCAAGCAGCTTCACGAGTGGCCGCGGTGCCTCACCGCTAAATTTCAACTTACCGAACTAACGCCCTTGCCCTTAATTGCTCATTGCTCATTTCTCACTGTTCATTCCATATCGCCCTTACACCCTTCTCCAGCATCTAGCGTCTGATCTCCCCAAGGCAAAAGCCTTCTCCCGCTTCTGTGATCTGTACGGGAAGCAGCTGGCCGTGCAGGGGCATGGGGGAAACGGCCCGCACGAGAGTATAATTTCCGGTGTAGCCCTCGTACACGTTTTTATCCGCCGCCTGCTCGAAGAGTACTTCTTCGGTATTTCCCACCTGAGCCCTTAGAAAAGCTCGCTGAGTAGCAAGGGTGACGGCGATCATCACACGGCTTCGCTCCTCCTTTACTTTTTCCGGCACCTGATCCGGCGCGGTATAGGCTTTTGTGCCGGGCCTGCGGGAATAAGCGAACACGTGAACCTTCGCGAAGGCGATCTCTTTCGCAAAATTCAGGGAAGTCTGAAACTCCTCTTCGGTTTCCCCGGCAAAGCCCACCATGATATCCGTGGTGATAGCACAGCCGGGAAAGGCCGCCCGAAGATTTTTTACGATCCGCCGGTATTCCGCAGTAGTGTAATGGCGGTTCATGCGGCGAAGGGTCTCATCGCAGCCGCTTTGCAGGGAAAGGTGAAATTGAGGACACAGCTTTTTCTGGCGCTGCAAGCGGGCAATGACCTCCTCGGTCAGCTGCTCCGGCTCCAGAGAGCCCAGCCGCACCCGCCGGATCTCCGGCTCTTCGCAGGCCGCCTCCACCGCGTCGCAGAGGTGCAGGCCCAAGTCCTGCCCGTAAGCCGGCAGGTTGATCCCGGTCAGCACCACCTCCCGGTAATCGTGGGCGGCAAGGGACTTCACCTCCGCCCGGATCTCCGAAAGAGGCTTGGAGCGCACCCGGCCCCTGGCATAGGGAATGATGCAGTAAGAGCAGAAGCGGTTGCAGCCGTCTTCTATTTTCAGAAAAGCCCTGGTGCGCCCGTGGAAAGAGGACACCCGCATGGCTTCAAACTTTTCCCCGGCTTCATGGGGCGCGATGTCCACGATCCGCTGCTTGTGGGAGAAATAGCTCAGAATATGGGGCAGCAAAGCGGCGCGGTTTTTCGTGCCCAGCACAATATCTGCCTCCTGAAATTCCGCCGCCTCCCTGGGAAAGGCCTGGGGCCAGCAGCCCGTCAGCACCGCCACAGCGCCGGGATTTTGCTTTTTTGCCCTGCGCAGCGCCTGCCGCGCCTTCTGATCTCCCGTTGCGGTAACGGTGCAGGAATTCACCACCACCACGTCCGCTTCCTCGCCGTCCGCCGCCTCCTGAAAGCCCTCCCGCAGCAAAAGCTCCAGCATGGCCTCCGATTCATATTGATTCACCTTGCAGCCCAGCGTAATAAATTTTACCTTCATTCTGGAAACCTCGCGTTGCTTTGAAACTAGTTGTTAGATGTTAGTTGTTAGAAAAAGGGCAAGGGCACAAGCGGTGCTGGATAAATTGTAGTTTAGCACACAGTTCCCCACTGTCATTCTGAGGAACGAAGTGACGAAGAATCTCGTCCTTAATTCCAGGGCAAAAGAGCAAAGGACGAGATTCTTCACCGAGAAAGCAAGGTTTCCTTGCTTTCTGTTCAGTAATGACAGGTGAGAAGTAAGCGGTGCACCCGTAAATTCCAATTTATCAGCTTCTGCACGGCGCAGTGCCGCCTCATTTCTCATGGTCCTTCTGCTCTTCCTCCACATCTAAAAGCTCTTCCGAAAGGGTGCTCCATTCCGTGAGAAGCGCCTCCGCCTTTTCGTGGAGCGCGGCGATCTGCCCGGTGGCTTCCGTGATGGCCTCGTAATCAGTGGCGACAGTGGGATCCTCCAGCTTTTCTTCCAGCGCCTGGAGGGCCTTGTCGTTTTCCTCGATCTCCTGCTCCAGCCGGGAAAGGGCGGCGCGTTTTTTCCGCAGTTCGGCTTCCCGCTCTTTTCGAAGCTTATAAAGGTTCACCTTGGGTTCCGCCTTTTTTTCCTCCCTGATAAGCTCCGCTTCCCGCTTTTCCAGATAATAATCGTAATTGCCATGGTACAGCGCGGCTCCGTTTTGGCTGAGCACGTAGACCTTGTCTGCCAGCTTATTGATGAGGTAACGGTCGTGAGACACCACAAACAGCGTGCCATCATAGTCGGAAAGGGCGTTTTCCAGCGCTTCGCAGGAGCCGATGTCCAGGTGGTTGGTGGGCTCGTCCAGCAGCAGAAAATTCGCCTTGGAAAGCATGAGCTTTAACAGCAGCACCCTGGCCCGCTCGCCGCCGGAAAGGCCGCTGACGGGCTTGTACACGTCTTCCCCCTTGAACAGGAACACCGCCAGCGCGCTGCGCACCTCGGTCTGATTCATGCGGGGGTGAAGGTCCCAGATCTCATCGATCACGGTTTTTTCATCGTGCAGGCTCAGCTGGGACTGCTCGTAATAGCCCAGATCCACCCCGGCGCCGATGCGCACCAAGCCGCTATCCTGCCGGTACTGGCCCAGAAGGATCTTAAACAGCGAGGTTTTTCCACACCCGTTGGGCCCGATGAGGAAGATTTTCTCTCCCCGCTTGATCTCTAAATTCACCTGCCGGAACAGCGGCGCGCCGCCGTCAAAGGACAGGGAAAGATCTTCGGCTGTCAGCACATCGTCTCCGCTGCGGCGGCTGGCGTGAAACCGAAACCGAATGGCCTCCGGATCCTGCTCCGGCTTTTCCAGGGTGGCCTCCAGCCTGTCGATGGCCTTCTGCTTGCTGGCGATGGTCACATAGTTTCGCTCCTGGTTCCACCTGCGCTGCTGCTCGATGATCCCCTCGATGCGGTGGATCTCCTTCTGGGTATTCTCATACACCCGCTCCATGGCAAGGCGCTTTTCTTCCTTCAAGGCCAGATACCGGGTGTAATTTCCCTTATAAGAGTCCAACCGCGTTCCCTGTAGCTCCAAAGTGCGGGAGGTCACCTTATCCAAAAAATAGCGGTCATGGGAGATCACAATGTAAGAGCCGCCGTAATTTTTCAGAAAATCCTCCAGCCACTCTACGGAATTGATATCCAGATGGTTGGTGGGCTCGTCCAGCAGCAGCAGGTTTGCCCCGCCCAAAAGCATTTTGGCAAGCTGCAGCTTTGCCTTTTGCCCGCCGCTTAAAACGCCTACCCGGTTTGTGAGCTGTTCTTCCGTAAAGCCCAGCCCCATCAGGGTGCTTCTGGCCCTGGCCCGACAGGTCAGGCCGCCGCCGTCCACAAAGCGGTCGTTGAGCTCTGTCTGGCGCAGGATCAGCCTTTGCAGTTCCTCTTCCGGCGGATTTTGAGAAAGCAGAGCGTTTAAGTCCTCCAGCTCCCGCTCCATTTGAAGCAGGGGGGCAAACACCGTCATCACTTCTTCCAGGGCCGTTTTGTGGAAGTCCCGGCAAACGTGCTGCTCCATGTAGCCCGGCGCCGTTTCTTTGGAAAAGACCACCGAGCCGGTATCGGGCGTGTATTCCCCGGTAAGCACCTTAAACAGCGTGGTTTTTCCGCTGCCGTTTACTCCCACCAGACCAATGCGCTCTCCCTTCTGCATTTCAAAGGTAATGCCTTCCAGGATCACGGTTTCCCCGAAGCTTTGGGTAATATGATTTACAGTTAAAATCGCCATACTGTTTTCATCCTAACTCTATCGCATAAGAACACAGGGTATAGTATACGGGAAAAGAGGATTTTTCGCAAGAGCCGTCCCTGTTAATTTTCGTTGCTTGCGCCGGGACGAAGTATGGCTGTATACTGGGTAGTGAAAAGCCGTAGAGAAAGAAGGCAACAAACATGATCGGAGACAGGATCAAACAATTTCGGAAAGAAAAAGGGATCAGCCAGGAGGAACTGGCGGCAAACTTAAATGTTGTAAGGCAAACTGTTTCAAAATGGGAAACTGGGCAGTCTGCTCCGGACGCAGAACTTTTACTTCGCATTGCAGCCTTTCTTGAAACACCTGTAGAACGCCTGCTTGACCTGGAACCGTCCGGCAGGGAAATGGATCTTTCTGAAAAATTGGAACAGGCAAAGAAAGACCTGGGACAAAAAGAACAGCAAGAAAAAGAACTCCGCCGCACGGCTGAAAAGAGAGAAATCATTTTAGCCCTTTCCTTCGCTGCTATGCTCCTGATCATTCTGATCAAAAATCAAGCGGTGTCCATTGTGCTAGCAGGAGCCTGTATTTTTTTGGCGGTAATCGTTTTATACCGAAACCTGCCCCTGCTTACCAACGATGTTACTCACACAGGAGCTTTGCGGATAACGACTTTCTTTAACTGCTTTCTGCTGGCAGCCGGCATCTTGTTTTCCGCTTTATCGGCAGCAGGTCTTTTTTCACTTTCCGAAAACCACGAAAGGTTTCTCGCCATGGCACTGGTATCCTGTGTAATCCTTTTTTCCGGCATAATCTCTCCAAAGCTGCCTTTTAACCGCTATACCGGTCTTCGCCTCCCCTGGACCATACGGGATGAAGACACCTGGAACCTTGCCCACAAAGTAATCAGGCTTCTTTCCCTTCCCATTGTTCTGTTATACCTCGCCTGTGCGCTGACAATCCTAAATTTTGAAGCAGTCACTCTCTGCGCTGTAGCAAGCTGGATCGGTATTCCCGGTATGATCTCCTATTTCTTCTATCGAAAAAAATTCAGGAAGAAGCACAGGTAAAAACATTTTCCTACGTTGATGAAACCAGGAAGAAGATTTCTTCTTGGTTTTATTTTTGCTGCAAGGAAGTTGAAATTTACACCTGCAACTTTTTCTGTTAAAAGCGCAATATTATGTATTCAATTTATATTAAATGCAAATTTATGGGGGTGGAGCTACTTCCACTCTGCTTTCCGTTTGTCACAAACTCCTGGAAAATTCCGGCGAAAGCAAGGAAAGGTAAAGCTAACATAGAACAACTGATGAAAGGAAGCTGGAAAAAATGGGTGCTTCTTAGCATCTATCTTCTGCTTCTGGGATTTCAGCTTTTCTTCCTATTTGGTTATGGGCGTTGCAGCTTCAAGCAGCTGCAAATGGAGCTGAGACAGCTTTTTTCGAGGAAGATTTGATCCAAATTTTACTGATTGACTCCAAAAGTGGGATTGAATTGAACCACTATCCCGGCGAAGACAGGTCGGTTTTTTATTCCCTCTGTGCTGTATCTTTCCGAGCTTGCACCACTTTCTTCTCCGAATTCCACCGGAATTCCGGATTTTCCTCTTCTTGACAAGGAAAATGAGAAATAATCACGTAGAGGACGATGCAAGCATCGTCCTCTACAGTAATTTCTATCTAGCATGGCATGCGCAGAATCTTCCCGGCTCAATTTCCCGGAGGGCGGGTTTTTCTGTTTTGCAGCGCTCCATGCATTTCGGGCAGCGGGTATGAAAGGGGCAGCCAGAGGGTGGGTTTGCCGGGCTGGGGGGATCTCCGGAAAGAAGCGCCTGCTCCCCTTCTCCCTCCGCGGCCAGGGCCGCGGAAAACAGGGCCTGGGTATAAGGGTGCAGGGGGCGGCGGGAAAGGGCGCCGCTTTCCCCCAGCTCCACCAGGTTTCCCAGGTACATGACGCCGATGCGGTCGGACAAATAGGAAACCACATGCAGGTCGTGAGAGATGAACAGATACGTAAGCCCAAAGGCTTCCCGCAGCTCTGACAGCAGGTTCAAAACCTGGGCCTGCACGGAAACGTCCAAGGCGGAAACAGGCTCGTCGCACACCACGAAATCCGGCTCCAGGATCAGGGCCAGGGCAATGGCCACCCGCTGGCGCTGTCCGCCGGAAAGCTCATCGGGCCAGCGCTCCAGGCAGCCCTCCTCCAGCCCCACCGCCTTCAGCATGTGAAGGGCCTTTTCTCGCCGTTCCTCTTTGGTTTTTCCCAGCTTGTGGATCTTCAGCGGCTCCTCTAAAAGCCACCCGATGGTTTTTCCCGTATCGATAGAGGAATAGGGGTCCTGAAAGACGATCTGCGTGCGGCGGCACAGCTCCCGAAACCGTTTTTTGGAAGGGCGGGTCACATCTTCCCCTTCCAGCAGGATCTCCCCGGAGGTGGGCTCCAATAGATGCACCAGCATTTGCCCCAGGGTGGATTTTCCGCAGCCGGATTCCCCCACCAGGCCGAAAATTTCGCCCCGTTCTATTTCCAGGCTCAGGTCAGATACCGCCACCACACGGTTTTTCCCCTGCCGAAATTCCTTCGTCAGCCCCTTGATCTGTAAAAAGGGGATTCCGGTTTCCTTCTTCACAGGCCCCATTCCTCCTTCGCGTCAACGCAAAGCGCCATGCGCCCGTTTTTCTCCAGCCTGGGGGGAGAGCCCTTTTCGCATTGGGGCCTTCTCCTTTCGCAGCGGTTATAAAAGGGACAGCCCTCCCCGCCCCGCTCCTCCAGGGGCGGAACCGTACCGGGAATAGGGCGCAGCTTTTCCCCCCGCTTGGAAAGAGAGGGAAGAGACGCCACCAGCCCCTTGGTATAGGGGTGGATCGGCTGAGAAAGCACCTGCTCTACCGGGCCGCTTTCCACCACCCGCCCGGCATACAGGATATACACCCGGCGGCACATGCGCCGGATCACGCCCAAGTCGTGAGAGATCAGCAGCACCGCCGTGCCCATTTCCCGGTTCATGCGCCGGATCAGCTCCAGGATCTGGGCCTGGATCGTCACGTCCAGAGCAGTGGTGGGCTCGTCCGCAAGAAGCAGGGACGGGCGGTTCAAAAGAGCCATGGCGATCATCACCCGCTGGCGCATGCCGCCGGAAAGCCGGTGGGGATATTCCTCATAGAGCCGCCGGACGTCCGGCAGGCCCACCTGCTCCATCATAGAAAGAGCCTTTTCCTTTGCCTCCTGCCGGGAAGCCCCATGGATCCGGGCGGCTTCCGCGATCTGACTGCCCACCTTCATCAGGGGGTTCAGGGCAGTCATGGGCTCCTGAAAGATCATGGAAAGCTCTTTCCCGCGAAGGCGGCTTCGCTGTTCCTCGCTCAGGCTGAAAAGCTCCGTTCCCTGAAAGCGTATTTTCCCGTGGGAGAGCCTGGCGTTTTCCGGCTGCAGGCCGGCGATGGTCAGGGCGGTCACGGTTTTGCCGCAGCCGGATTCCCCCACCAGCCCCACCAGCTCTCCCGGCTCCACCTGAAGGCTCACTTCCTTCACGGCAGGGCAGTAACCGGCGGAACGCCCCGCCGGGAATTCCACCGTCAGCTTTTCCACGGCAAGCACAGGGGGCTTGCTAAGCACCGGAGGTTTTCTAGTCATGGCCGATCACCTCCTGCAAGCCGTCTCCCATCAGGTTAAAGCCCATGACCAGCAGGGTAATGGCAACAGCGGGCACCAGCACATACCACCCCGCCTGAAGAATACTGGCCTGAGCCTCGCTGAGCATTTTTCCGAAGCTTGGCGTAGGGGGCTGAATGCCCAGGCCCAGATAGCTGAGCCCCGCCTCGCTCATGACCGCCCCGGCAAAGCTCAGAGAACAGGTAACGATCAGATCCGGCGCCACATGGGGCAGGATATGCCGGAACAGAATTCTGCCGTCTCCCGCGCCCCGCACTCTGGCAGCCTTTACAAATTCCGCCTCCCGGTATTTGAGAAAGCCGCTTCTGGTGATCCTCGAAAACCTGGGAATGGCCATGATCCCCAGGGCCAGGGCCATATTTCCCAGGCCCACGCCAAACACGGCGATGAGCATTAAGGCAAGCAGCACGCCGGGGAAGGCCATCTGCACATCGATGAGCTTCATCACAAGCTCGTCCAGCCTGCCGCCGTAATAGCCGGAGAGCATCCCGATCAGGCCGCCGGTCACAAACCCGGCCGCCACCGCCAGAGCGCCGATCAAAAAGGAATAGCGCGCGCCCTCCATCATTCTGCTTAAAATATCCCGCCCGAACTGGTCAGTTCCCAAAGGGTGGGCGGCTGAAAAAAACTGCAATTTGTTTGTCAGCTCCATGGCGTCGGGATCATAGGGCATCCAGAAAAAACCCGCCAGCATCAAAAGAAGCATCAGGGCCACCATGCAGGCCCCGGCCACAAAGCTTTTTCTGTGCCAGCACCGCTTCCACAGCTCTGAAAATCTCAAGGGCCCTCCCTCCTTTTCACTTTAGCCGGATCCGGGGATCGATCACCGAATACAGCAGGTCCACTGCAAAATTGCACACCACCACGATCCCCGCCAAATACAGCACCAGTCCTTGAATGAGGGGCAGATCCCTTGTGGCGATAGAAGTGGAGATCAGCCTGCCGATACCGGGCAGGGAAAACACGTTTTCAATGATAATGCTGCCCCCCAGCACATCGGTGACGATCATGCCGAAAATGGTGAGCACCGGGATCAGGGAATTGCGCAGCACATGGCCCCACATGACTCTGCCGGGGGCCGCCCCTTTGCTTTTGGCGGTGCGTACATAATCCTCTCCCTCCTGCCGGGAAACACTGGCCCGCACATAGCGGATCAGCACGGCGGAGGAACCAAAGGAAATGGCAATGGCGGGCAGCAGCAGGCTTTGCAGGCATTTGACCGGGCTTTGCGTCCAGGGCGTAAAGCCCAGGGAGGGCAGCCACCTCAGCTGTACGGAAAAAATTTCAATGAGGACGATGCTCATGCAAAATGCCGGTACGGAAAGCCCCAGCTGAGAAAGAAAGGTGACAGGGGCGGCATACAGCTTTTTCCCGTGACGGGCCAGCCACAGTCCCGTTGGAATTCCGATCAGCGCTGTCAGGATCAGAGAAAACACCGCCAGTGAAACAGTGACGGAAAGGCCGCCGGAAATCAGCTTTGCCACCGGCTGCCGGTACTGATAGGAGGTGCCCAGATCTCCCCGCAGCACCCCGCCCGCCCAGCTGAGAAACCGCTGGGGAAGAGGCTGATCAGCGCCGATCTCTTTGCGCAGCTGCTCGACCTGCACCGGGTCCGCGTCCACGCCTAAAATGGCCGTGGCAGGGTCCCCGGGAAGGATCTGGAACACCGCGAAGGTAACAAGCGAAACCAACAGCAGAGTCACAAGAAACCCCGCTGTTTTTCGGGCATAATACGCCATGCTTGCACCACCTTTTAGAGATTTGATTCTGGATGCCGGATAAGAGCGACAAACTGTAGTTTGCAGCTGCGCTGCAGGCACTCGTGTTCCCACTTGGTGCAGAAAAACAATTTCTGACCCGACCGGAGGTAACTAGTAAATTATAGTTTGGCACTCAGTTCCCCACTGTCATTCTGAGGAACGAAGTGACGAAGAATCTCGTCCTTAATTCCAGGGCAAAAAGGAAAAGAACGAGATTCTTCACCGAGAAAGCAAGGCGCGCCTTGCTTTCTGTTCAGGAATGACAGGAGGGAGGTGAGTAGATAACCGCTAAATTCCAATTTATCTGCCTGATTGTGGTCGGGCTGGAAACTGTCCGTTTGCACCAAGCAGCCTCACGAGTGGGTGCAGCGGCACGCTGCCCTTACTCATACCGCAGTGTGCTGAAATCATAGAAGGTCACAGGATAGAAGGTGAAGCCCTTCAGGTCCTTGCGGCAGGCAACGATCAGGTTGGGGTCTGTCAGGTAGACCGCTGCCGCTTCCTCCGTGAGGATCTCCTGGCAGCGCTTGTATTCCTCCGCCCGCTTTTCCTGATCCAGCTCCACTCTGGCAGCGGTGATCAATTCATCGTATTCTTCATTGGCAAAGTGGAAGAAGTTGCTGGCGTAGGTGCTTTCGTAGCGGCCCAGCACAGAATCGGGATCCAGCTTGCCGCTGAGGCCCACGATGGTGGACTGATAGTTGGCGTTCTTGTACACGTCCTCCAGCCAACTGGCCCACTCGATCAGCTCGATCTTGGCATCGATCCCTACGGCGGAAAGCTGCTGGGCGATCACCTGGGCGGTATCGATATGCTTTTGGTAATTGGCAGGCACGGTAATGGTCATAAAAAATCCATTCTCAAGCCCTGCTTCCTTCAAAAGGGCCTTTGCCTGTTCCACGTTGTATTCATAGGTCCCTTCCAAATCGCTGTTGTAGTAGGCTGCCATCACGGGGCTGAAATTGCTGGGAAGGGCAGTGGCATACCCGCCGAACACACCGTCCACGATCTCCTGGCGGTTTACGGCATAGCTAACGGCCTTGCGCACCCGCGCATCGTCAAAGGGCGCTACCTCATGGTTCAAAAACAGGCTCTGCACCATATTCTGCGGGGAATTGTAAATATCGAATTCTCCCTCCAGCGCCTTGGCGTCCTCCGCGTCCAGAATGGCGGCGATATCCAACTGACCGGAGCGCAATGCGGAAACCACAGCGGCGCTATCGTCCATGATATAGACCTCCACTCTGTCCACCTGAGCCATTCTGCCGGGAGCGTCGCCCTCACCTTTGTCGTAATAATCCTCGTTCTTTTCCAATACGATCCTCTGAGAAGGGGTGTATTCCACAAAGCGGAAGGGGCCGGTTCCCACGGGAGTTACGGCCTGTTCCTCATAGCCCTCCGGCAGCACCGCCATCACAGTGAGAGAAAGAAAAGCCGCAGAGGGAGCGCTGAGATGCGCCACAAAGGTGGCTTCGTCCGGCGCTTCTATGCTTTCGACCATGCTGAACTTCTTGGTGAGAGGTTCTCCGCCGGAAAGCCCTGTCAGCTGGTTGTAGCTGTACAGCACATCGGCGGAGGTGAATTTCTTTCCGTTGTGAAAGGTCACGTCCTTCCGCAGATGGAAAGTGTAAGTCTTGCCGTCCTCGCTGATCTCCCAGCTTTCCGCCAGGCCCGGAATGATGTTTCCGGCGCTGTCATACAGGCAAAGGCCCTCAAACACATTGTGAAAAATAGCCTCTGTATCCGAGGCGGCGGACTGCCAGGGATCCAGGCTGTCCGGGTCCGCGGTGGTATTGATGCGCACTACCTTGGGCTCCGCCGGGACTCCGGAAGAATTTTCTCCGGAATCGGAAGCGCAGCCCACAAGAGAAACCGCAACCGCCAGGATTAAAAGACCACAGAGAGCACGGTAAAAATTTTTTAATAAAGCTTTCATAGTTTGAAGCTCCTTTCTTCCTCTATCTTATAAGAACCTGTATTCACAACCTGCAAACGCCGTCTGAGCGGACTTTTTCGCGCTACTCGTCGTTAAATTTGCTTGCCATACGACAGTATGCCTGCCCAAATTTGCCTAGAGCAACACGAAAATTTCTCGCTCTTCCGGCATCTTCGGTTATGAATACAGGTTCTAAATTTCCCAGCCGAACAGCACAAATTCCCCCTTGCGCTTTTCCGGAATACTTTCCGCCGCCCGGCAATATGACTTTGCAGACATGGCTTAGCATTCATTATAAGCGGATTTCCCAAAAAAGAAAAGTAAATTTTTGTAAAATCTCATTTTAGCGCCGGGTAACCTAAAAGCGGAGCGCCTCCTTGGAAGCGCCCCGCCTTTTTCTCGCTTTTTCTCAGGAACGGGCCAGGCCGTCCACACTCAGCACCACGCCGGTAATATAGCTTGCCATCTCGCTTGCCAGGAATACAAAGGCATTCGCCACTTCCTCCGGCTCGCCGATCCGGCGCAGGGGAACCTGGGCCACCATGGCGTTTATAATATTTTCCGGTACCGCCTTCATCATATCGGTATTGGTGATGCCGGGGGCAACGGCGTTGACGCGAATTCCCTTGGGGCCAAGCTCCCGGGCCAGGGAAAGAGTCATGCCGTTTACGGCAAACTTGCTGGTGGGATAAGCCACTCCGGCGGGCTGACCGTAAAGACTTACCATGCTGCTGGTATTGATGATGGAGCCGCTGCCCTGTTCGGTCATTTGGTCCACCACCGCGCGGGTGCAGTTGAACACGGCCTTTACATTCAGATCCATGGTTTTCTGGAACATTTCAGGCGTGTAGGCGGAAATGGGCTCAGAGGCGGACACGCCGGCGTTATTTGCCAGAATATCAATGCGCCCGTACTGCTTTACCACCTGGTCAAAAGCGGCCTTTACGGAATCGTAATCCGTCAGATCGGGCCAAATACCCTCCACCCGCCACTGAGCGTTTTCGGCCTTCAGCTCCTGTACCGCCTTTTCAGCGGTTTCCCGGCGGGAACCGCACAGCACCACAATAGCGCCGTTTTTCAAATACTCCTTGACAATCGCAAAGCCGATCCCCCGGCTTCCCCCGGTAACGATAGCAACCTTGTCCTGTAACAGCACAAAAATTCCTCCGATCCGCCCGCAGGCGATATTTTGTTAAAATTATAACATATAGCCTTTCAAAAATCCAGTGGTTATGAAAAAATCAGCGAAAAAATTACGGCAAAGCAAGGGTGCCGCATTAGTTGTTAGCTGTTAGTCGTTAGAAAAGGACGAGTTCTCTCTTTTGTCATTCTGAGGAGTATGGCGACGAAGAATCTCGTCCTTCCTTCCAGGAGAAAAGAACAAAGGACGAGATTCTTCACTTCGTTCAGAATGACAAAGAGAGGCCTTTTCCTCTTTCTAACAACTAACACGCTAAATGATAGTTTGCGGCGAGGCGCCGCGGGCACTCGTGTCCCCGCCGAGCATGGACGGTTAGTTTCCGGCCCGACCGGAAGGAAATTGTTAAATGATAGTTTAGTAGCTACTCTTGGCTCCCCTGAAAGGGGTGCTGGTCTCCGGTGGAGACCGTTCAGCACCGACCGGAGCGAAGCGGAGAAAGCTGTCACGGCGTAGCCGTGACTGAGGGGTTCCGACTGCATGGTAGAAAAGGTAGGTTTTATGCGGGTTTTCAGCGATCTGGAACCTCTCCACCGCCTATCGGCGGTCCCAGAAGGTTGCAAAGCAACCTTCTTCCCCTATTCAGGGGTGAGCGCGTCCCGGTGGGGGGAAGGTCTCCAGTGGAGAACTCAGCTGTCGCTTCAGACATTGCTGAACGTGCCCCACTGGGGCACAGCAACCGCTCTGACCCGTTCTCGTTTGTCAACTCGGTCGTTGCTGGACGTGTGCCACCGGCACACAGCAACCGAGCCGACAGGCGAGAACGCTGGTGCGAACCGTTCTCAGCTGTCGCTTCGGGTGCAAAGCGCAGAAAGCCATGGCTTTCTTGGCGCATTGTTCTGCACCGACCGAACCGACAGGTGAGACCATTGCTGGGCGTGCCCCACCGGGGCACAGCAACCGAGCCAACAGGCGAGAAAGGCAAGGGGTTAGTGCTATTCGTTAGTCAGTTAAATTCCAATTTATCGAACAGTTCCCCACTGTCATTCTGAGGAACGAAGTGACGAAGAATCTCGTCCTTAATACTCTAAATGAAGGGCTAAAGAGCGAGATTCTTCACTTCGTTCAGAATGACAGACAGGGGCCGTTTCCCTTTCTAACAACTAACTACTAACGACTAACAACTTGTTTGCTAAATTCCAATTTACCAGCGTTGGTTACAACGCTTGTGTTGGTTACAACGCTTGTGTTGGTTACAACACCTGTGCCCCTGACCTTTCATTCCTCATTCCTAATTTCTCATTCCTAATTTCTCATTCCTAATTTCCCATCTCACGTCCTCCTTCGGCACCTTATCCCAAGAGAAAATGGGGATCAGCTCTTTGGGGGAGGCGGGCTCCGGCCTGTCCAGGAATCCGGCCAGAAAGGCCAGGCGGCCGATGATCTCTTCTGCGGAAAGGCCCTGCTCCCGCAGGGCGTCCAGGCTATCGGCCCGGTCCCGCTTGGAAAGCCTGCGGCCGTCCGGCCCCAGCAGCAGGGGGGTGTGAAAGAATTCCGGCACTGGAAAGCCCAGGAGCCGGTAAAGGTAGATCTGCCTCGGTGTGGAGGAAAGAAGGTCTCTGCCCCGCACCACCTCCGTGATGCCCATGGCGGCGTCGTCTCCCACCACCGCCAGCTGATAGGCAAAGGTACCGTCAGAGCGCCGAAGGATAAAATCGCCGCAGTCCTGTTCCAGAGCTTGGCAGACCCGGCCGTAATGCCCGTCCTGAAACACAATAGTTTCCGCGGGAACGCGGATCCGCCAGGCGGGAGAGCGGGTTTTTGAAAGACTCTCCGCTTCCGCCGCAGAAAGTCCCCGGCATTTTCCGGAATAGACCGCTTCCCCATCGGAGGCGTGAGGGGCGTTGGCGGCGTGAAGCTCCGCCCTGCTACAAAAGCAGGGATATACCAGGCCCTTTTCCCTCAGACAGGCCAGAAGGGCCTCATAATAAGCGGTGCGGTTTGCCTGAAAATACTCCGGCCCTCCGGCTTCGCCGCCCCTGTCCCAGGTAAGCCCCAAAAAGGCAAGGTCCTGTTCCAGCTGCTCCGCGTATTCCGGGCGGCTGCGCTCCCGGTCCAGGTCCTCAATGCGCAAAACCACTTCCCCGCCCTTGGCCTTTGCCGAAAGCCAGGCGAGAAGCGAGCAGAAAAGGTTTCCAAGATGCAGCCTGCCGCTGGGAGAAGGGGCAAACCGCCCAATGATCCCGCCGCCCATTATTTCTCCGGCAGCACCGGCAGGCCGGAAAGATACCGGCGGGCCATATCCAGCGCCTGAGACGCGGCACAGTGGCGGTGCCACTCCCGGCTTTTCGTCCGTCCGATGGGAGCGCGCTTCGCCACCCAGGTATCGCTTCCGTTGCTGAGCGCAATATAGATCAGCCCCACGGGCTTTTCCGCCGTACCGCCGTCCGGCCCGGCGATCCCGGTAATCCCAATGCCCAAATCGCTGCCAGAGCGCTTTACAATTCCCTCCGCCATGGCCCGGGCCGTTTCCTCGCTGACCGCTCCGTAGGCCTCTAAAACCTCATGAGGAACAAACAGCAGGGCTTCCTTTGCCTCATTTGCGTAGGTAACGCAGCCCATGTGGAACACAGCGGAGGAGCCGGGGATATCGGTGATCCGTTTCGCCAGCAGCCCGCCGGTGCAGGACTCCGCCGTGGCAAGGGTTTTTCCCTGTTCCCTCAGGAGCTTTACCACCAGCTCCTCCAGGGACTCGATATCCACACTGTACACATAGTCTCCCAGGCGGGACTTGATCTCCTGGATCAAGGGGGCGCACAGCTGGTCCGCCGCTTTTTCGTCCCTTGCCTTGGCGGTCACCCGCAGAAAGCATTCCCCCTCCTTGGCATAGGGGGCAAGGGTGGGGTTCTCCCCGTTCATTTTATCGTCCATCAGCTGGGCCACCGGGGCCTCGCCCCTGCCGTAAATGTGGACGTTGTGAGAAACGATCACCGCCTCCTGGCCCTGCTTCAAATAGGGGACGGCATAGTTCTTCAGCATGGGCTCCAGCTCGGAGGGCGGGCCGGGCAGCATGATGACGATACAGCCGTTTTCCGCTGTGAAAACACAGCCGGGGGCGGTGCCGTTGTCGTTTTGCAGCACGAAGCAGCCCTCCGGCAGCCAGGCCTGCTTTGCCTGGTTCTCGCTGACATGGCTTTCGTTGAAATAATTCTCGATCCGCCTGAGGCTTTCCTCGTGAAGCGCCAGCTTTTTTCCGGCGGCTGCCGCCGTGGTCTCCTTGGTAAGATCATCGGTGGTGGGCCCCAGGCCCCCGGTCATGATCAGCAGATCACTGCGGGAAATGGCTGTTTCCACCGCCTCCCGCAGCCGCTGGGGGTTATCCCCCACCACGGAGGAATGCAGAAGGCTGACGCCCAGGGCGGAAAGCTCCCGGGCCACAATGGCGGCGTCGGTATTCACCACCTGCCCCAAAAGCAGCTCTGTTCCCACTGAAATAATTTCCGCGTTCATCACTTTATCCCCGCTTTCTTTCCATAGTCCAGAAGCGCTCCAAGGATTCCTGAAACGCCTGGGGCGCATCCAAATTGACAAGATGGCCCGCACCGCTGAAAAGAACCGTCTCGCAGTCCGGCTCCCTTTGCTTCCACTGCTCCACCGCCTTTTGCTCCATGGGAATATCCAATTCCCCGCAGCCGATCAGCAGGGGGTACTCCCTGGGCTCTGTCTGCTGCCGGTTGACCAGGCTCCCCAGGGAAGCGAGGTACCGGAAAGAGCTTTTGGGAAACCGAAGGTTCATCTCGTAAAACTCCTGCTGCGCCCGGGGGGTAACCGCGGATATCTTCCGGTTCGCTTTGGCAAACCATTTGATGGAAAAAACAGCCTTCAGCATCATTCCCATCTGCGCCGCGCCGTTCTCCTTCTGCAGCTCCGGGTCAAAATGGTTGATGTCATATCCGCCGAAGCAGGCCAGGGAGCGCACCCTGCCGGGATACCGGTTCGCGAAATCCTGCGCCAGCACCGCGCCCAGTGAAACGCCGGCCAGATGTATTTTTTCGATGCCCGCCGCATCCATGGCTTCGGCAATCCAGTCCGCCGTTTTCGCGATGCCGTCCCCTTTTCGGGCCTTTACAGATTTTCCGTGGCCCAGAAGATCCGCCGTCAGCACCTGATAGTCCTTCTCAAAATATTTGACCTGCGCCCGGAACATGGTATGGTCGGCAAAGGCGGCGTGGAGAAACAGCACCGGCTCTCCATGCTCGTTCCCGCTTTGATAAAATACCATGGGAGAATTCTCGACGATAAGCTCCTTCATTGTCTGCCTCCTCTGCCATTTAAGCTCCAGCTGTTGTCTTCTCCCGCCGTGATAACGGTATTAAAAAATGCTGTCATGGCATTTACCATGTGAGCCACGTCCGCTCTTCCCGCCGTTTCATAGGGGGAATGCATGGCAAGCTGAGGCAGGCCGATATCCACCGTGGGAATGGCGACCTGAGCGCCGGAGATCAGCCCCAGAGTACCGCCGCCGGGATTGGAGGAATGGTTGTAAAATTCCTGGGTGGGCACCTCCGCCCTTTCACAGATCCGGTGAAAAAGCCCCGCTGTCACGCCGTCGGTGGCATAATGCGAGCTGTGCTTGATCACGATCCCCTCATTCAGATAGCACCGGCTGGTGGGATCTGCCTTTTCGGGATAGTTGGGGTGCACCGCATGGGCGTTGTCTGCCGAAAGCAGCATGCCGTTTTGAATGGCCAGCTGCCGCTGCTCCTCGTCCTTGCCCGCCGCCTTGCAGATACGGGAGATCACATCGGAAAGGAAGGTGGCGCCCGCGCCCTGGCGGGTCATGCTGCCGGTTTCCTCATTGTCAAAGATGGCACAGATCCTGCAATTTTCCGGATTATCACTTTGCAGAAAGGCGGTAACGGCGGAAAATACACATTCCAGGTCGTCCAGCTTGGGGGCGGCAATAAATTCCTCCGCCGCGCCGAACACGGTACCCCTTGCACGGTGATAGAGGTACAGATCATGGGAAAGGATCTCCTCTTTATCCACTCCGGCCTGCTCCGCCAGCAGGGAAAGCAGCTCCGCCTCGCTGCCGCCCAGCAGCGGCAGGGTATCCTTCTGGGGGTCGATTTTCGAGCCGGAATTTGCCTCCCGGTTCATGTGAATGGCCAGGCCCGGAATCAACAGCAGATCCCGCTTCAGGTCGGTCAGCAGGGCTTTTACGCCCTTCTCCGTGCGCAGGGTCAGCCGCCCCGCCACGGAAAGGGGGCGGTCCGTCCACAGGTTCAGGGCCATGCCGCCGTATACCTCGGTGTTCAGCTTCACGTAATGCTCCTCCACCTTCATTTCCGGGCTGCCCTTTATCTTAAAGCAGGGAGAATCTCCATGGGGCGCAACAACGGAAAAGCCGTGAAAATCCTTTTTGGGAAAGTGAAAGGCAATAACAGAGCTCATATTCCGCGTGGTAAAATATCCTTTTCCAGGGGAAAGCTTCCAGGGCTCTGTTTCGGAGAGCTCGGTAAACCCTGCGCCGGTCAGCAGCCTTCGTGTCGTTTCCACCGTATGAAAGGCGGTAGGGCTGCTCTCAATAAAATCAAATAGCTCCGTGATCAGTTTTTCCATGCTGACAACTCCTTTTTCTTAAAGTGGCGTGCGGGAAGGCGAAATAATGAGGAATGAGCAATGAGCGATTAGGAAGGTCAAGGGCAAAATTTAATAAATTGGAATTTATCGCTCTCCCGCTTACTTTCCGTCTGTCATTACTGAACAGAAAGCAAGGCGCGCCTTGCTTTCTCGGTGAAGAATCTCGTCCTTTGTCCTTTTTCTCTGGAATTAAGGACGAGATTCTTCGTCACTTTGTTCCTCAGAATGACAAAGGAGGATACTTGTTCTTCTCTAACGACTAACAACTAACAGCTAACAACTAGTTCGCTAAACTATTAGTTACCCGCCACCCGCGCTTCTCCGATCTTTTGGTTGACCGCTTCCCGCAGCTCCAAAAGATATTGGGAATTTCGGGGATATTCCGAGAAGGTGATGGCTTCAAAATCCTTTACGGTGCTTTCCACAGTCTCCCGGTCGGTCAGGGCTTCCAGCAGCTCCAGGGCCCGCAGGTCCTGAAGGGCGTGGTGGAAGATCTTCAGCCGCAGGGAGGGCAGGGGCGCGCCGTTCTCACCGGGATAAACGGAAAACGCGTCCCCGCCGGGGAAGGCTCCGCCGGCATCTGTTACGCGGAAGGGGTCGATCCGGCTTTTGGATTCCTGGGAATGCCAAAAATTATAGCCCCAGTGCAAAAAGCCCTTGATCCGGTATTTATAAAGCTGCACGCCCAGGATCCTGTTCCGGTAGGAGGGCATGGCGAGAAACCTGTTCCCCACCTTCACGCTTTGCCCGCAGCAATAGTAGGCCCACAGCTCCGGCACCTGCCGCTCCAGGAAGGGCTCAATATGGTTGGTGGCCGCCACGGGCTGCCCCACCAGGCCCTGGTCGTAAAATTCCGGGTCGGACAGAGCGTCGATCACCGGGCAGTCTCCTACCAGCTGCCGGATCATGGCCTTGGCCCGGCTGTAGTGTTCCAGCGCGCCTTTTCCCGGCTCATCGGAAACGTGAAACAGCAGCCTGTCCTTCAGCCCCATGCTTTGGAACAACCGGTTCACAGCAGGCAGCAGCTGACGCAAAAAGGCCGTGTATTCCGGGGAATCCGCCTTTTTATCCCAGCCGAAGATCCGCTTTCTTTCTCCTTGCTCCGTGGCATACACCGCCGGGGTAAATTTCGCGCCCCACTGGGTAAACAGATGGTTTATTTCAAAATGAGTGATCCCGCATTCCAGGGCCAGCTCCACAAAGCGCCGGAGCCGGGACAGATCAAAGCGGTAAGTATCCCCCTGCTTTTCGATCTCTGCCAGCTGTACACACAGGCGCTCCGTGCCGATGGCGGTATCCAAAGGCGGCGTGAGCACCGGGGTAAGCACCGTGTTCATGCCTGCTTTCGCCGCTTCCTTCAAATACGCGCCGATGATCTCCCAATGGCGTTCGGAATACACGGGCACATGATACTGCTCCGCCAGACAGTCCACATGGAACCACTGGGTGAATAAAAGCTTCTGAGGCGGCAGCCGGGCGGCGACCACGGTAAGCGTAAAGGTACACTCCGCCCTGCCCTCTTCCCCCTCCGCCGTAAAGCAAATGGGATATTCCCCGGCGGGGCAGTCCTCCGGTACGGCAAGCTCCACCCACAGGGTGGTATTCAGGAAGCTGTTGATTTCCAGCGTGTTCTCCCCCATGGGATATAGCACATCGGGGAACAGGCCGGAATCCAGCGTGAGATAATCGCTGTCGTGGGCGTCTTCCTCAGGGTAAGCCGCCAGCTCGCAGGGAACGTTTTTCACCTGAAAGACCCGCACCGCGTCCCCCAGCGGAGAGGACACAGACCAGCGAACCTCCTCCTTTCCCCAGCCCTCTTTTCTCAGAACGATCTGATAGGCAAGCTCTTCCCCCCGCAAAGCGCTGGCCTGGGAGTACTCTGCCAGCTTCCCCTGTTCTCCGGAAATTTTTTCACTGGGAAAAACCTTTTCCAGCGAAGAGACCTGATACAATTTGATGCTTTTCATAGAACTCCTCCTTTGGGCGGTCAATTTGGATACTGGATTTTTAGACGCTGGGTGCTGGACGGTGACGGCACACTTCCGCGCAAGGATGGATACAATGAGCAATTTAAAGGCAGGGACGGGGCGGTAAATTATAGTTTGCAGCTGCGCTGCAGGCACTCGTGTTCCCACTTGGTGCAGAAAAACAATTTCTGACCCGACCGGAGGTAACTAGTAAATTATAGTTTGGCACTCAGTTCCCCACTGTCATTCTGAGGAACG